>JAEHJW020000848.1_pt1 | contig 32878 bp, 37 predicted proteins | sample 9271431 | NCBI WGS metagenome assembly JAEHJW02 | reverse complement strand
ATGGCACTGGCATCGACCCTTCCCATCTATCGCGTCACCTACGACCTGTTGCAGGTGGCAACCCGTATCACCAAGGACATGCCGCGGGACTACAAGCAGTCCCTCGGCGGCAAGATCCGGGAGGAATGCGTCGAGCTGGTGGTATTGATCTACCGGGCGAACTGCTCCCGCGACAAACGCCCCCACCTGGAGACCCTGCAGGAACATCTGCAGGTGGTGACGCTGCTGCTCAGGCTGTCCAAAGATCTGCGCCTGATCAGCACGGGGCAGTTCGCCCAGACCGTGGAACTGACCGACCAGATCGGCCGGCAGTCCTCCGGTTGGCTCAAGTCCGCATCGTCGCCTGTTGCGTAGCCGTCACGGCGGCTAAAGCCCGTGCGCATAATCTGGTCGTGCCCCTGGGGATAGGCCCACGGTAAGGCGCCATAGTCGAAACCGGCGGGCATTGGTCCCACAGGGTCGCGGCGCAGTTTCATGACGGATCGGCAGCGCCTTCCGTCGTGCGACGTGAACTGCACGACATAACGCCCGGAACTCAAACAATGCCTGGATCGTGGATTTCAAAGATGGCAACCAGAACAACAACAATAAGAACAATCAGTTTGCTGTCCGGGCGGTTCGCAGATCATAACGATGCGGGGCTGACGGTGGATGAACTGCTGTGCGCCTATTACGACTGCCGGCGGCGCAAGCGCACCACCATCAATGCGTTGCGGTTCGAAGCGAACCTCGAACGCAACATCATGGCACTGTACCGGGAACTGGCGGACGGCAGCTACCGTCCCGGTACCTCCATCTGCTTCGTCGTAACCCGTCCCAAACCACGCGAGGTCTGGGCGGCAGATTTCCGCGACCGTGTCGTCCACCACCTGCTCTACAACCGGATCGCGGACCGGTTCCACCGCTCCTTCATCGCCGACAGCTGCGCCTGCATCCCCGGTCGCGGCACGTTCTATGGCGCAATCCGCCTGGAGCACAAGGTCCGGAGTATCACACAGAACTGGTCCCGTCGGGCCTATTACCTCAAGCTCGACCTGGCCAACTTCTTCGTCAGCATCGACAAACATATCCTCCGGAACCTGCTCGCCCGCAAGATCGAAGATCCGTGGACCATGCAACTGGCCGAAACCATTCTCTTCCATGACCCGCGTCAGGATGTCCGGATCAAGGGCACACCCCGGCTGCTGGCGCTGATCCCGCCACATAAGAGCCTGTTCAATCAACCGGCGCACCTGGGGCTCCCCATCGGCAACCTGAGTTCCCAGTTCTTCGCCAACGTCTACCTGGACACTCTCGACCAGCACGTCAAGCACCGCCTCGGCGTTCGGTACTACATCCGCTACGTGGACGACATGATCCTGCTGCACGACTCACCCCAGTGGCTGAACCATGCCGGCGCGGAGATCGGTGCATTCGTGACGGAACGGCTCGGCCTGCAGCTGAATCCGCGCAAAACCATTCTCCAGCCGATAGATCGCGGCGTAGATTTCGTCGGTCAGGTCATCAAACCCTGGCGGCGCGTGTTGCGCCGCATCACGTACGACAATGCCCTGGCCCGTCTGGAAGAACGGACCGGCGAAGACCTCATGCGCAGCGCCAACAGCTACCTCGGCCTTTTGCGGCAATCGGACCATAGCCACCATGCCCGGGCACGTCTGGCCCGTATCGCGATCCGCAAGGGACATTGCGTGGATGGGCGGTTCAGGAAGATTTACAGGAGTAAAATATGACGCCAGCAATCCTTAAATACCGCGATCGCTTCCGCGGATCGGCCGCATTACCGAGCTATGGCCGCCGAGGTGGCAAAACAGGGTGAAGGTTCACCCCTTGACCTTGATGAAAAAACAGCTTGTACACGAAATATGGAGGTCGGTTTTGAGCACGAAAATTGATTGGTGCGATGAGACGTTGAATCCCTTTGTGGGGTGCTCTGAGGGGTGCCCCTGGTGCTATGCGGCGAAGCTGCACAACCGGCGTCATGAAGCATGGAAGGGCGGCCGGTGGCCGAGCGCCCCGAAGCAATACCATTTCCCTTTCAACGTGGTTCAGTTCCACGCCGATCGGCTGAAGACCCCCATGAAGTGGCTGAAGCCGAAGCGGATCTTCCTCAACAGCATGACCGATATCTTCGATCCGAAAGTGAACCGGGCCGATATGGACCGGACCATGGCAATGGTGGCCCTGTGCCGGCAGCACACGTTCCTGATCTTGACGAAGCAGGCCCGGGCGATGCGCGAGTACCTGGCGAACCCGGGAGTGGCGGAACGGGTAGCGTGCGAAATGTGCTTCCTGATGAGCGGGATCCGTCCCCCTACGGTGCCGCAGCATCTGCGCGCGCCGTGGCCGCTGCCGAATCTGCAGGTCGGGGTTTCGGTGACGAACCAGGACGATGCCGATGAGAGGATCCCGGAGCTGCTGCAGTCGCCGGCGTTCCTCCGGTTCGTGTCCGTTGAGCCGTTGGTGGGGCCGGTGGACCTGTCGAAATGGCTGGACTGTACCGGCATGCCCGATTGCAATGTATGTGACGGCCAGCGGCTGCACTGGGTTATCTGCGGCGGTATGACGGGGAAGGATGCCGTTGCCATGTATCCGGCGTGGGTGCGATCGCTTCGGGACCAGTGTGTGTCCGCCGGTGTTCCCTTCTTCTTCAAAGGCTGGGGCGAGTGGTGTCCCGGAGAAAATTACTCCGGCAGAGCTCCCTTCCGGAATTGGAAAGAATTCCGACAAGGTGAAACGGTTCCTCACCCTGTCTCGATCTTTGGTGATGAAGCCTCGAAGGGGCACCAGATGGTTGTCAGAATCGGCAAAAAGAAAGCCGGCTGGCTCCTTGACGGTCGTGAATGGCGGGAGTATCCCGCATGAGTGATTTTGACCGCGTGAAGCAAGCCTTGAACATCAAAGATCTCATCACCTCCGAGACCGGCCTGAAGATGGCCGGCCCGCACCTGGAGGAGTGCCCCTTCTGCAAGGGGCACGAGTGCTTTTCCATCCGCGAAGCGCAAAGTTCCTACAACTGCTTCCAGTGTCCCCCGGGGGAGTCGGGCGGGGACGTGTTCACGTTCCTGCAGCGGTACCATAACGTCGCCCCCGCCGAAGCGCTCAAGCGCGCGGCGGCCATCGCGAATATAACCATTGAGGAGAAGGGGACCGAGCGCAAGCTACGACTTTCGGCGGCCGAAAAAATCCGCCTTTTCGCGGCAAATCACTACCATGCCCACATGCTGGAGAACGGCGGACGGGAGTATCTGACGACGACCCGCGGCCACAAGATGGCTACGCTGGAAATGATGAAAGTGGGGGTGGCCGACGGGCGGCTCCTGGACCACCTGCGCAAGGAGGGGTTCGAGGACAAGGACATCCTGGACGCCGGGCTGGCCAAGCTGCGCGACATCGGCGAGGGGGAGGACAAGCGGTCCCATATCTTTGATTTCTTCTCGAAGGGGCTGATCGTATACCCGCATTTTTCCGGCGGAAAGGTGCTGCACTTCACCATGAAGGACCCGGAGAAGAAGTACAAGTTCCAGCTGCCGAACGATAAACGGGTGAAGGGGTGGACGTTCTATAACCAGGACGCGCTGGAGAAGTTCAACGAGATCATCCTGGTGGAGGGGGAAAACGACCTGCAGTCGAATCTGGACGCCCAGGTGCAGAACGTAGTGGCGATGATCGGCCAGATCTCGGAGGAGCAGCTGAAGACCCTGGGGAACCGCTGCCGCGGCAAGCACCTGTATCTGTGGGTGGATAACGACGACGCGGGGAAGAAGTACATCCGGAAGATCTGCACGGCCCTGACCGACATCAATGTCCGGGTGCTGGTGTACGGCAAGGACGGCGACGATCCGGACAGCTTCATTCAGGCACTGCCGGAGGGGGAAAGGCGTGGGGAAATCAAGCGGCTGCAGCTGGAGTCTATAGATTACATCACCTGGGAGCTGCTGCAGCTGGAAGCCCTGCCCTCGCTGGAGACGAAGCTGAAGGAGCTGAAGGACAAGGAGGTGTTCAAGCTCATTTCCCAGCGGTCGGAGATCGAGCAGCAGATCTATATAGAGAAGTTGGAGAAAGTGGGGTTCAGCAAGAAGGCGATCGAGCAGGCGCTGGATTTCTCCCAGGAGCTGTTCACGCTGGTGAACCAGTACATGGCCGGCCTGAACAGCCCGAAGGATGCGGACCCGAACACGGTGGCAGGCATCATCTACAAGTATTTCGCGGAGCACGGCCGGTTCTATTTCGACGCCCAGAACGTGGTCTGGCTGATCTATAAGAACAAGACCTATGAGGTGTCGAATAATACGCCGTTCAACGCGCTGATGCACAAGATGACGAAGCTGCTGTATACCCGGGCGCCGGGCAACAGCGTCTGGGACGCACTGAAGTGCATCGCCTACAACCACGGCCGCCGGATCGACCGGGCCCAGTGGGTGCACACGGATGATGTGCGGGGGATCGTCTGGACGAACCTGAACGGTCCGAACAATACGATTCTGAAGATCTCGCAGGACGGCATCAAGGAGATGACGAACGGGATGAACGATGACCATGTGCTGCTGTCGTCGTCATCGGAGATCCTGCCGTTCAATTTCCTGCCGGATACGGAGATACAGGAGGGAATGGACCTGTTCCGGACGCTGGTGATCGACAACCTGGCCTGCGACCGGAAGCAGCGGTATTTCGTGGCCTGTGGCCTGCTGTCGTGCTTCCTGCTGGATTTCGCGTCGTGCCAGGGGCACTTCAAGTTCTCGGGATCGGCCGGCGGCGGGAAGTCGACGGCGGCGGAGCTGATTTCGGCCATCCTGTACGGCAAGGAAAGTCTCGAGGATCCGTCCGGGGCAGCGGCGTATTCCATGGCCGCGCAGAACCCGCTGCTGGTGATCGATAACATGGAGTCGAAGGACCTGACCCGGACGATGCAGAAGTTCCTGCTGCTGGCGGCGACGCGCGGCGGCAAGGCGAAGCGGGCCATGGGGAGCGACAGCGCGACGGTGAAGGAGAAACCGCGGGCGCTGATCTTCATCACGGCGATCGAGCCGTTCACGCTGCCGGAGCTGATCAGCCGCGTGTACGATATCTGGTTCGACCGGCGGAAGTGGCCGAACCCGAAGTTCCACAAGTCCCAGGTGTTCCGCGACCTGAAGCGGAAGCGGGACGTGATCCTCTCCTCTTTCATCAAGTTCATCCAGTCGGAGATACTGTCGGAGATCGATCGCACGACGGAATACATGACCGTGCTGCAGCTGGATTACAAGGGTCATGCGAAGGACCGCACGGACGAGTATCTGGCCTTGTGCGCCCTGATATTGAACAAGTTACTAAAGTATATTCCCTTCTATACCCGGGAGGACCTCCTCTACATGCAGAAGGAGAATCCCCACGAGGCGACGAAGATGGAGTACTCGTCGGAGGAGAAGGACATCCGGGACGCCTGGATCTCCGAGCAGAACCACAAGGCAAAGGATACGGAGGTTTCGAGCAACAACATCCTGAAGCTGTTCGACGGCATGGTGCGGGAGGTGCTGCTCTGGGCCAAGGACCGCAAGATCGAGCCGACAATCGAGGCCGCTTACCTGGACAAGGTATTCAGGCTGGAACACCCGGAGTACGGCCTAACATTCTTCAAGACGATCCCGAAGGAGATGGAGCACGACGGGGAGAAGTTCGAGACGGCGGAGATCGAGTTCATCGCCAAGTCCAGCGACATCGTATCGGCCCTCGACCGCTACTGCAAGAACAACGGCCTGAAGAATCCCTATCCGGATGCGGCCGTGTTCGGCGCCAGGCTGCAGAACGATCTGAAGATCCTGGAGAAGGGTGGCTGGAAGCTGGTCACGAAGCCCGGCATGGAGCCGTACTTCAAGAAGGTGAAGGGCTACAACTTCCTCCGCTTCCAGCACACGCTGGTGAGGTAGAGGGGCTGGGTAGAAAGTCCCTGGGAAAGGTAGATATCAGGGGAAAATCTGTGGTGTTTTCGCAACACCACATCATTTTTTTACTGATTTTGCAAGGTACCTGGACACACTTCTGAAACACTTTCTACCTTTCTACCCAAACATACTTTTATATAATAATTTTAGTTAATTAAGTGGGTAGAAAGGGGGGGGAAAGTGGGGGGAAAGTGGGGGGAAAGTGGGGGGAAACTTCCGGCCCGTTTTTGACTTTCTACCCCACGCAAAGCCGCACCAGTAAAGCGCTGGCGGGATGGGGTGGAGAGGTAGAAGCTCGAAATGTCTCCACCAGGGCGCCGGATACACTAACGCTGAAGGTGTTCATTTCCTCGGGATCAGCCGGCCGCAGGCCTCAGTTGGTTCCGAAAAAAAGGGTTATCAGAATCATTCAAAAGATACAGTCAACAGCCCATAAGTTCTGTGTTGGCAACGATCTAGTTTCAACCAGTGCAGCCTGTGGTCGTGAGCTGTGTAAAAAACAGTCGATTACGAACCGGAAAAGCGGAATTGGCGGACCACACATTCTTATAAACTGTGTGGTTCAGTGGTTCAGTGGGTGCCATCATTCAACAGGTTAGGAGGTCGTGTGTTTGTGAAGTGTGTGGTTCAATCGGTAGTGGTCAGGTTAAGGCGATCAGGCGCGGGTCCCCACAAGGTGATATTTCTAATGAGGGGCACCCCGGTCAAAAAAATGACATTAAAATTAAAAATATGCCCCACTATGGCCCGCTATAATCGCACCCCTATTCTAAAACCCTTTTCCAAAAGTGGGGGGCGCGGGGGAATTCCATGCTGACAACCAAATTTTTCCCGACATTGTTGATCGTGCTGGATATGTTTGCCGCGGGCGCGTATGCCTGCCAGGGCCCCAGCGAATGGCGCAAGGTGGTGTACTGGCTTGCCGCCGCAGTCCTGAACCTGGTGGTGACATGGTAGACCTTCCCTCCCTCATCTTCGCCTGGATGGAGTTTATGAGCATCCAGAAGGGCCAGCGCCCCAACACCGTCATGCAGTACGAAAAAACCGTCAAGGCCTTCTTTGCCTGGCAGGAGGAGAACGACCGCACCACCGATTCCCTGTGCGTCGGCCGCGACGACATCGGGGAGTGGATGAAATCACTTTTCTACGATCAGGGGAACGTATCCAACCGTACCCGCGCATCAAAACTCTCCGCCCTGCGGTCGTTCTTCTCCTGGCTGGAATACGAGAAGTACCGCGGCGATAATCCGACCAAAGAGATCCCCTCCCCTCGAGTACAAGAGACCTTGCCGCAGAAATTCAGTACAGAGGAGCTCCGCCTCCTCTTCGCTGCCCCTTCGCGCGACAAGGTCATGGGGCTCCGGGACCTTGCCATGCTCAAGACTATGTACGCCGCCGGCCCGCGCGTCTCCGAACTGGTCAATCTCAACCTGAACCACGTCATTGATACCGGCGGATACATCCGTCTGGAGATCATGGACGGCAAGGGCGGTAAGAGCCGCACCGTCACCATGCGGAACAACCCGTCAAAAGCGCTGCGTGAATGGCTGCTGCTCCGCCGGGAGATCGAAACGACTGATCCCGCCCTCTTCATTCGCCTCAAGGGCCCGGCCCGCCGGCTCTCCGCCAAGAGTGCCCAGAACATCCTCAAGAAATACGCCCGCGTCGTGGGGATCGACGATGCCGAGGTGTTCGTACACAAGATGCGCGCGACCTTCGCCACCGACCTGTATGACAGCGGCAACGACCACTGTCCCCACTGCCGTAAGGCCATCAACTATGTCGGCATCCTGGAAGTAGCGCTCCTTCTGGGGCATGAAAACCTTGATACGGTCATGCGATACGTCGGCATCTCCGACCGGGTCTTAAGGAAAACGGCGATCCCCGACCGCCGCTTCAATGAAATCGAGAGTGAATGATATGACCATGAGGAGGAGAGATGACACGCCACGAGCACCAGGAGATAATCGCCCAACTCTTCGACCGCTTGCACAGGGAATTCGGCCGTATGGCCCCGCAGATCATCCAGGTGATGGTTGAATGCGTCGGCGGCTGTCGTCTCACCTTCCCGGACCTGCAGGACCTCTACCGGGCCGAGCGGAACAAGCGCATCTGTCACGAATTCAACGGAGGGAACCTAGAGGAACTGGCACTTAAGTACCGGCTGAAGCCGCGGCAGGTGAGGTATATATTGGGAAGATAATAGATAGTGCACCGTTCTGCCAGAACAGAACCTTGATATCTGATAAGTAAGCCCTCATGCGGTGGAAAAGCATTCACCCGGAGGGCTTTTTTCGTGGACCAGCGCGAACAGAAAATCCAACAACTCGAAGAAGAACTTGAACGGCTGAAATCCGGCGAGGAACCGGATGAAGATCCCATATTCGACCGACTCACCGTCAAGACTCGCCGTCCCTACACCATGACTCCCGCTGCACTCGCCCAAAGGCAGGCCGCCGCCGAGAAATCCACTGGTCCGGTTACCCCCGAAGGCAAGGCCTCCAGCTCCATGAATAACTGGAAGCACGGCCAGCATTCCCGCAAACGTATCCTGTCCCTGGGTAAACCCTGCAGATCCACCTGTCCGCAGTACCCCTGCAACCTCGTCGATGACGGCGCGACCCAGCCCGGCCAACAGTGCCTCGACAAGGAGTACATGCTCCATACCGTCAATGCGTTATCCAAGGCGCTTTCCGCAGGCGACCTCACCGACCTGAAGGATGTCGTCACCCTCCAGCTGAGCGGCACGCTCCAGGTCATCGACGAGCTGCAGGCCAGCATCCTGGAATACGGCGTCTATATGAAGAGCGAAAAGCTCAACAAGGAAGGCGGCATCATCGGCTACGAGTTGAAACCGAACCCGTCGCTGCTGCCGCTGGCAAACCTGCTCAAGGCGGCCGGTGTCACCCTACCCGATTTCATGGTTACCCCGGCCGCCGTAGAGAAGAAAAAGACGGACGATAAGGCCGTCGAAACCTTGGCCGATATCTTCCGCGGGGCTGGTGCCGCACTGGCCGAGGCGCAGAAGAAGAAGGAATGATGGAACCGCTCGGCGCCATTTCCGACCTGAAAAAGGGGATCATCGTCCCCCACGAGCTCTTTGACAAAACACTGGGCCGCCTCGATTGGACGTGGCACCAGGTAGCCCGCGGAGAGTTTCCTCCCCCCTTCTCTTCCCTAGAGCAGTTCCAGCTCGCCATCATCTGTTCAGACCGGGTGCTCTGGTGCTCCGCCTTCCTCCGTTCACCCGAGGACGGCAAGAGCCCGTACGTCTTCTGGGATTATCAGGAAGAGTCGCTCCGCTGCAACGGCAACACGCTCCACCAGTGCGGGTTCGAGACCGGGAAAACCCGGGAGATCGTCGCATACATCATGTACGAGATCTTCAACAAGCCGAACGGCAGCGGCCTCATGACGGCTCCCCAGGCTGTGCACACCCTGGAGATCATGGATTCAATCGAGGACCAGTTCGACATGAACCCGAGCCTCGCCCGTTGCGTGGTGCAGCACCGGAAGCAGCCGCACCATTACCTGAAATTCACCAACCGGTTCGAACTCGACGTCCGGACCTGCGGGTTCGACGGCACGCCGATCCGTGGCGTCCATGCCAAGACCTTTTGCATCATGGACGAGGCCCCCAAGGTCAAGAACGATTCGGTCTTCAAGGAATTCTGGGGGAGGGGCGAGCCGGGGGCGGTGTTCAAACTGTACGGTATGCCGGACGGCGACCGCTCCTGCATGTTCTACAAGCTCACCGCCAAGGCGGACGGCAAGCTAAAGGCTGAAGAGTCCGAAGGGCTGTCTGTGGGGCTCCCCGATGATTTCCGGCTCTATAAGTGGGCGAAGCACCTGCAACCGCCCCCCTACTGGAGCGACAAGCGCCGCCGGGAGTACATCGACCGCTTCGGTGGCGAAGATTCCCCCGGGTACCGCCAGGGTGTCCTCGGGGAATGGGGCGACCCGGAAAACAGCGTCTTCCCCTGGTTCCAGTTCCAGCGGCTGTTGAAGGACATTCCCGATTACCGCTGCCTGAAGATCCTCGTCGACGATGCGAACAACGAGGTCAGCCTGTACGGCTACGAGCTGGAGGCCCCTACCGGAGAGAATGGCGTGAAGGGGAAACCGGAGCCGGTAACGCTCATCGACCGCCGCACCACGAAACGCGACTTCGACCTTGCCGCCGAGATCAAGGCGTTCTTTTCTCCCCTCCCCGGCCTGAAATTCATGGGGGCGGACCTCGGGTTTTCCCAGGACCCGACCGAGATATACGTGAAGCTCATCTTCGGCCGGGTGCATCGGCTGATCGCGCGGGTGCAGTTGAAGGGGGTCAGTTACGACCAGCAGGCGGACGCCCTGGACGCCCTGGACGACATCTTCGACGGCGGCAAGGGGGACATGGGTATCGGGCTCGACTTCGGCAACGCCGGGAGTGCCGTGGTCCACATCCTCCAGGGGCAGGAGCAATACAGCCACAAGAACTACGAGGACCGGCTCACCGGCTATCAGTTCGGCGCCGCCTACGACGCCGTGGACGAAAACGGCGAGACGGTCATCGACAAGCACACCGAAAAGCCGATCCGGCTCCTGGCCAAGGAGCTTTCCACGGACCTCCTGACGGCCAAGATGCAGAAGGGAACGCTGGAATACCCCTTCGACCCGGACATCATGCTCATGTATCCGAACCACACCTATCGCCAGGGGAGCCGGCACCGGACCTTCAAGGATATCGACGACCATATCATCGACGCCGATCGGGTACTGACGCTGCGGGTCGTGTTGCCGGGCGACAATCAGGAAGACCTCTTCGCCTGCGGATAAGGAGCAACCATGAAATGTTTTCTCGTCGACAACAACGATCCTGAATTCCACGAAAAGATCAACCAGCCCGGTGCAATGTGATTTTGCCCCTGGTATTTCGATCCCGGGAAAGAGGAAAACCGCCGGAATTTAGAGACCGATGAATTCCTATCCATCTACTACCGTCGGGAATACTCAAAAAACCGTCCACCAATAACTGTCAGGTGTCCCAACGGTTCGCTCTGGATGATAGATCAGAAATCGTCGAATGGTGAAGGCTGGCAAGTCTCAGGAGACGCCCCAAACATCACATGTACTCCTTCAATTGTTGCAGGTGACTATCACGGTTATCTGCGTAACGGTGAATTTACACCCGACCTTGAAGGCAGAACGTATGGAGAGCAACCATGGAACTATTCGGACTGACCATATCGCGCGCCAAGGCTGCGGACGACATCGCCACGCGGCCGCAGTACACCCCCAATGCCTCCCAGGGGCCGCTTACCCCCTGGTTCCAGGATTATTACCTGCGCAAGGTCTCCGGCGACTTCTACGAGGCGCTGCGCGAAGGTATCCCGATCATCGATGCGGCCATCCGCCGGCTTATATCCCTTAACGGCACGGTCAAGATCATCGGCGACAACGCCGCCATCGTGAAGGAGCTGGAAGACTTCTGCCTCAACGTCCCGGTCAACGATCACCAGAAGGGAATTCACGCCTTCCTGGAGAACTTCAGCAACGAGACCTTCGAGCAGGGGTTTTCACTCCCCGAGTTCATCGCCACCCCCGACCTGAAAGACATCGCCCAGCTGCGCGTACCCGACTCCAAGCAGATCTTCTTCCGCCGCCGGGGTGACGGTGGCACCGACCCTTGGTACCGCTATCTGAACAACTTCCTGCCGTCTTCCGTCACCCGTTACTCATCCCCCGGCAGCCTGGCCGAGCGGATACTGGCGGCCACCTACAACCAGGCGATCTACATCAACAGCGGGTGGGAAGTGAAGCTCGATCCCGTCAACAAGCTGTATTTCTCCATCAACAACGAGAACGTAGATCCCTACGGCGTTTCCCTCATGCGGTCCATGGAGTTCTGCTCCCAGATCCTCATGACCCTGCAGAACAGTGTCAAGAACACCTGGGAGCGTTTCGGAGATCCGTCCTACCACGTCAAGTACAAGACCAACAAGAAGGACCTGGGGCCGGATACCCTGGAGGGGCGTCGGCAGAAGATCCAGACCGATTTCAGCAACGCGATCCGCTCCAAACGGGCGGGGAAGTCGGCCGATTTCGTCACGGCGCTGAACGCCGACGCCGACATGACGATCAGCGTCGTCGGTCACGATAATCAGGTGCTCGAACTGCTGGTCCCCGCCCAGCACGTCCTGGAGCAGATCGTCAGCAAGACCGGCCTGCCCGCCTGGATGCTGGGGGTCGGCAGTAAAACGGTACAGGGGATGGCGGCCCTGGAAGTAGAGGCCGCCCTGCAGGACGCGAAGATCCGGCAGCTCGCCATGCTCCCCGAGTTGATCCGGCTCATGTCCGTGTTCCTGCGGTTGCGGAGCCGCAGTTGGAAGACCATCACCACCGACCCCGCCAAGCCCGGTGACTGGGGGATCGTGTTCGAGACACCGAACCTGCGCGACCTGGTAGCCCAAGCCCAGGCCCGCTTTCTTAACTCCCAGGCCGACCAGATGGGCAGCGCCGCCCGGCCACCGGAACAGGTCACCGTCACCCCGCCGAAAAAGGAATTTGCCGTCTCACGTACCACGCCTCACGGCTCAAAATGCGCATGCGGCTGCAAGTCCGTCACCGGGAAGAAGGAAGAACACCGCCCTGTCCCGTGGCCCGAGCTGGACGACGTGGAAACAGGCTACGAGGACAGCCTGAAAGGGAGCTGGAGCGAGCTGCAGACCAAGGTATTCACCGTCTGCAAGCTGAATACATCGGACATCGCCCTGACCATGGGGACCAGAATGGTCAAGGGCGAGAAAGACGGAGATCCCGAGGCTTTCACCTTTCTCCCGGAGCAGCGGGCGCAGGTGCTGAATGCCCTGAAGGATTACATCGGCGAGTTCGATTCGTCCGCCGCCGATTCTCCGGTCAACTGGTACTACGGACAGGCATACAGTCTCGGCCTCATCCAGGCGGCCCGCATGGTGGGGCAGGACCGTCCGATCCTCGACCTGATCAAGAACAAGGGGATATTCGACGAGATGGCCGCCACCGGGTTCGGCCTGGTAAAGGACAACGCCACCGCGGCCATCGTCGACAAGATCATCCCCGAGATGGAGGCGCACGTCATCGCCGGCAGCAACCCCCTGTCCGTGGCCTCCCGGCTTAACAAGCTGTTCGGAGATCAAAACAGTTCATGGGAGCGGCTGGCCCGCACCGAAATGAGCGCGGCTGCGGAAACCGCGAAGCTGGCCGAATGGGGCAAGCAGGATGTGAAAAAGGTGGAGTTCACCCCGGCTCCCGATGCCTGCGCGATCTGCACGGCGCTGGCCGGGGATTACGATATCGGTAAATGCCCGATCCCCGGCCCGGATACCCATCCCCGTTGCCGGTGTTCCACCCGGCCCGCCGCCAGCGAATTGGAGCAGGCTTAAAATTAGTGCACCGTTCTGCCAGAACATTACCTAGATACGTGATAAGGGATAGCTCATGGCTCGAAAAGGCGCAACGGACAAGATTTCGCAGACCACCACCGACCCTGCGGAGAAGGATTTTCAGGGATCCGCCGTCGAGGGTCAAAAAATCCTCGTCACCCATGCCGGCGGCAAGGTACGGCGGCAGATATGGGAAAACGGGCGGCTGGTCGGCGAGGAATGACAAGGAGGCGGTATGACACCCGAAGAGATCGCACGGTTGCAGGAACTGAACGCCAAGGGCGCGGCCCTCACCAACGACGAAAAGGCGGAAAAAGAGGCGCTGCAGGCAAAAGCCGCCGCAGCGGAAGCCGCCGCCGGTCCCAATGAAAAATCTGACGCCGCAGCGGAAGCCGCCGCCGGTCCCAATGAAAAATCTGACGCCGCAGCGGAAGCCGCCGCCGGTCCCAATGAAAAATCTGACGCCGCAGCTGATGCCGCAGCCGGTCCCAATGAAAAATCTGACGCCGCAGCTGATGCCGCAGCCGGTCCCAATGAAAAATCTGACGCCGCAGCTGATGCCGCAGCCGAGCCGCCATCCCAGAAGGCGGATTTCGCCAAGGAGGGCGCGACCAGCGTGATCACGATGCGCGACGGCAAGGCGACCACCGTCTGGTTCCGTGACGGCAAAGAGTGCGGGGCCGAGTAATGGCGCGCAAACTCGGGGAAAAGGTATTCGGCCTCAAGGGGGCCATGGGCCAGGGGGCCGAATGCACGCCGGAGATGCTGGCCAAGATCAACGGCTACGCCCTCACTCCACTGACAGCCGACCAGGTCTTCGTCCGCAAATTCCTCATGGCGCACAACTGTATCGATAGAGACAACGAGTGCTTCCCCCCGGATATGCTCGACCAGTTCGCCGCCACCATGCCGGGAAAATCTATGCTCGTAGGTCACAACCGCCGCGACCTGCCCTGCGGCAAGTTCTTCGACGCCTCCACGGAGACGATGACCCCCGACCAGTTCACGGCGCTGACCGGCGAAACTCCGCGCATGCCGGACGGCATGGACCAGTGCAAGGTGCTGTGGGCCTGGTCCTACATGGTCAAGACCCCCGGCAACGAAGAACTGGCCCAGCAGATCGACGGCGGGGTCTGCTCCCACTGTTCCATCGGTTTCGCCGCCGCCGACCTCACCGCCGTCCGCAAGGACCCCACCGGACCGGTGCAGTACTGGCAATACGTTGCACCCGGGGAAGCCCTGGAGGGCTCCCTCGTATGGCTCGGTGCACAACCCGGCGCCACCGCGCAGAAGGCTCTGAGAGATCAGACACAACATACAGAGGAGGTACACAGCATGAAAGGAATCATTGCACTGCTGGTCGGCATGGGGATCAAGACCCTCGTTGCCGATGCAACGGAAGAGCAGATCGCCGCCGGCATCAAGACCCTCGTCGCGGAAAAAGACGCCCGGATCGCGGAGCTGGAAGGCAAGGCAGCCGAAGGAGACGCCTATCGCGCGGATCTGATCGCCGACACCGTCAAGTTCGCCACCCTCATCGGTGAGCTGGCCGACGACGAGAAGGCCAAGAAAGACGAAGAGGATTTCCTCAAGACCGTGCCCATGGCCCGGCTGAAAGCCCAGCGCGACAAGTACGAGGCCAAGGCGCGTGAGAAGTTCCCGACCCATGCCATCTTCACCGGCAAGGACCAGACCGACCGCGAGCAGCGTGGCAAGGAAGGCGAACAGCGCAACCAGGAGACCAAGGGGAAGAAAGACTTCTCCCGTCCCGAGCACAACGAGCTGTTCGGCACCGTCGGACGGTAGGCAGTTTTATAACTCATCCTTCATACTTCATCCGGTAACGATCAAGGAGGTCATACGATGAAACGTTTTCAGATCCGCAACCCGCTGTTCTTCCTGCTGGCGTGCTGTTTGGTAGTCCTGTGCGCCTGTCCGGCCGTCAAGGGGGTCGTCCATCCGGCCGTTATGGCCCTGCCGGCCCTGCTGTTCGTCGCCACCATGCCGGTAATCTCCCGGCTCGGTATCGTTCGCCGCAACCCGCTGTTCTTCCTGGCCGGCCAGGTCGGCGCCGTCTTGATCCGCGACGCGATGGATCAGATCCGAACCATCAAGTACACCCATTCCGCCGCCACCACCACCGACACCGTCTACCTGCTCAACGGCTGGGTACTGCTGGCCATGAACAGCGCCGCCGCCAACGTGCTCAACGTATTCATGATCGGCGGCATCCTCGAATACGCCACCGCTACCGGCACGGCCTGGACCGCCGGGGATAAGATCTACTGGGACGACACCAACAAGGTCTTCACCAAGACGAGCACCAGCAATACCCTGTGCGGTATTGCCTACGAGGACAAGGCGAGCGCCGCCGCAACCGCCTGCATCATGCTCATCCCGACCCCGTAACCGATAACCACATTCCCCCAAGGAGGATACTACATGAATTTCCACGGAAGCGGCCCTTTCCATACCATGAAACTCTTCACCGTCGAGACCTGCCAGAAGATGGCGGCGATGGACATGCTGGAACGTCGGCAGAAACTGTGCGGCCTCCTCACCGCCTTTTTCCAGGACAAGATGCCCCAGACCCCGCTGGCGGTCGAAATTGCCAAGGAAATGGGCGTTGACGAGGAGCTGGTGGTCAAGATGCTCGGCATTATGGCGGCCAAGGGTGCCACCGGCCCCAGCGACGCCCCCAACCTCATGAACCGGAATACCCCGGTCACCGCCGGCGTGTTCTATACCTCCGTGGTAGATCCGCTGCTCGATTTCGGCTTCGAGGATCTGTTCGACTTCGTCGACATGCGCCAGAGCCTGCAGACGCAGTTCGATATCCTGGACGTGACCAACCTCATCACCTTTGCCGAGGTGAAGACCGGCGAGCGGATGAAGAAGTACGGCATCCACGACGGCAAGTCCACCGTCGCCAAGATGATCGTGGCCGCCGCCCTGGGGATCATGGACGACTGGATCAACTACGCCATGTACTGGAATCTGAACCAGGCCGCCGTGGAGGCGAAGTCGAAATACTACGACAAGCAGGCCACGGACCATTATGCCCTCATCACCGCCGCCGCCGGGGCTACCGCGTTCGCCACCGACGACATCACCACCATCAACAATGCGTGCGCCAGCATCCTCACGGACTGCGCGGGCAAAGGGTTCACCCTCACCGGCAACGAGACCTTCGAACTGCGCGCAAACGTGACCCTCAAGCAGCGGATCGAGAAGGCGTTCGCGTTGACGTTCAATTCCCCGAACTCCGACAAGAACCAGCTGGTCTACACCCTCAACCGGAAGTACAGCACCAAGCTGCCCACCACCGAGTATTACGTGGTGCTGCCGGGGCGCAAGCTCAAGCGGGGCGTCTGGTCCGATCTTTCCGCCGAAACGGACCGCGACATCCTCATGCGCGGCACCGACGTGGCCTACTGCGGCGAATATAATGCCGGCGTGGGCGAGGTGAAACAGGTCCGCAAACTCGCCCTGGCCTAACGTGGTCGGACGTTGTGATCGAGGGGAGGAGGTATCTCCTCCCCTTTCCTGAACGCCCGACCGGAGCCATCCATGCCAGTAATCGAAGCGCAAGACCTGAGAGACCTCGGCTTCATCCCGGAAATGTTCCAGGGGCAGAACGCCGGCACGTTCGACGCCTGGCTGATGGGGATCATCGCCGAACAGGATGCGATCCTCTCCGGCCGGATCGGAGCGGCCGTGTACGCTTCGGCCGTTGAGCCCGTTCCCACGTACGTCAAGCGCGCCGAAAAGTGTCTCTGCTCCGCCGAACTGTATCAGCGCCGTCTCAACCGGCTGGCCGGCAACACGGACGAAGGGATCGCAGCCCTGGTCTCGGCCCTGAAAAAGAGCCTGCAGGGGTACCTCGACGAGGCGGAATCGCTTATCGCCAAGCTGGCCAACGGCACCACGTCCGACGGGGCGGATTTCGCCGGCGGATACCTGGAGTCGTCCCACTTCGACGACGCCAGCGGAGACCTCAATGCTTGACGTGCGAGTCACCATCGAAGGCGACAAGGTCGCCATCGACAACCTGGACCAGTTGGCGGGGAAAGTCCCCGCCGCCATCGACCGGGCACTGAAGCGAATCGCCAAGGGAGTCCACCGGGACGCCTACGACTGGCTCTCCGGCCCCGGCCGGTCACAGATGAAACTGGTGCAGCGGCACAAGACGTTGAAGGATCTGAACCGTCGTAACACCCGGGGTCAGTCCGACAGCCTCGGCGCCAAGCCTGGTTCCTACCCGGTACCGGTCATCACCGGCAACCTGCGCCGAATGCTGGACTGGCTAGCCCCCGGAGAAACCCGTACCGGCGCCGCCGGCACCTTCACCGCCGGGTCCGGCGAGGTGGTAATCTTCGATTCCGCCGTCTACGCCCACGTGATCCACGACGGCACATGGACCTCCGGCAGCTTCGGCAAGCGGCCGTTTCTCACCGACGCCCTGGCGCAGTTCAACCAGGGGGAGCAGATCAAGCGGATTATCGAGGAAGAGATCAGCGCGGAAATCGCCACCACATAGGAGCATGCATGGAATTGCTGAAAACTACCCCCACTTGGTTCCTCATTGTCTCCATTGTGCTCTTGCTGGCCGCCCTGGCGCTATTCGGCCGGTACTTTCTGTGGAGCGTCAACCAGACCCTGCAGGGCTTCACGGCCGCTGTGGACGAGCTGAAGGAACTCATCAAGGAGCTGTTCGGCAAGCACAACGACCACGAAAGCCGTATTTCGGCGCTGGAGGGCAGGTGCAACCTCATGCACGGCGACGATCATCGGCATCCCGGCCGTCGGTATTACGATCATCCCCCCATAATTCCGGAGTCGCAACCCGGATCGTCCGCACCGTAGGAGACATAAATGTCCGAATTCGCACCCGCCGATGCAAAAACCCGCCGCACCGAGGGCGGTTATGCCAACAACCACGCCGATGCCGGCGGCGAGACCTACGCCGGTATTGCTCGGCATTTCTGGCCGCAGTGGCCCGGCTGGAAGCTGATCGATGCCGCCACGTCGCGTGCTGATTTCCCCGGCTGCCTGAAGGACAATGCTGAGCTGCAGCAGCTCGTCACCGCCTTTTATCAGACCAATTTCTGGTCCGCCAACCGTCTGGGCGAGATCAACGATCAGCCGCTTGCCGACTGGACCTATGACCATATCGTCAATGCCGGTGCACGCGGCACCATGTGGCTGCAACTGGCCGCCGGCTGTACTCCCGATGGCGATATCGGCCCTAAGACCCTCGCCGCCGTCAACACCGCCGACCCGGTTGTCATCCTCAATCGGTGCGAGGATATCGCCGGGGCATACCGTCTCGACCGGGCCTCCGCCAACCCTTCCCAGATCCAGTTCCTGGCATCGTGGCTGACCCGCGACGGCCAGCCGCCGCAGATCATCGCCATGGTCAGACAGGCCGCCGCAGACGGGCATCTGGACGCAAAAGAAGTCGCCGACCTCAAGGCCGCCATGGCTGCGGTTTGAGGAACACATTACTGCAGTTCATCAGGAAAGGAGTTATCCCCATGAAGCGCTTTATTTTACTCTGCACCCTCACCGTTCTGGCAGTTGCCACGGTGGCCTTCGGAGCCGATGTCGCCGCCCCGATCGTCAACGGCAGCAACATCGACCTGACGGCGCTCCTCGGGCACTTCATCTCCCCCACCGCCCAGGCGTACATCTTCTATGCCGTATTCGCGCTGTACGTGGCAGGCAACGCCATCCTGCCGTTTTTCGACAACGTGAAGTTCAACGGTTGGGAGCACATGCTGTTTTTGGCGTTCAAGGAATTGAAGGCGGACCCGGCCACCAAGACCATCACCTATGACACAACCGCGCTGAAGGACGAACTGACGCAGTTCATCGAAGCCAAGTTGACCGGGGTTACCGCCGCCCCGGCGGTGAACATCCAGCCGATTGCAGTGACCGATCCCGCCGCCACCGCTTCTCCGGTCATTCCTCCTGCCCCGTCGCCTGTCGCGGATACAGCGGCCCCGGCCGCTCCGATTCCGGCGGGATGACATGGGAACCATCGGGCCGGCCGTAACGGTCATCGGCTACATCATTCTCTTCATCATCAAGGGATGGGTGGCCGGTGCGCCGCAACGGCAACAGGAGGCACGTGATGAACAAATTGCGCAAGGCCGCCAGGATCTTGCTGACGGCAGCACTGACGCTATCGGGGTGCGCATCGACACGGCCGCAGCCGGTAGTGCTGTCGGGCAACACGATACAGGCGATTTACTCCAGCAGTTCGGCCGGGAAGAAGGTGTTGTCATACTACCGGATCGGACCGGAGGCGATGGCCAAGCTGCTTGAAAAAGCGGAAAGGTGCACGGCGAAATGAAACGGATCCTGCTGGGAATCATCATGCTTCTCTGTACGGCGCTCCCCGCCACCGCCGGGGTGTTCGACCCGCTTGTCTACGACATCAACATCTATGCAGGCGAGGATTACATTCTCGGGCTGACGCTGACGGCCGGCAACAACGTCCCGGTTGATCTGACCGGGTACAGCTTTCGGGCGCAGTTCCGCAGCGCCCCGGCCCCTGCCGGCGCTGTGTTCGCCACGTTCAGCACCGTCGTTACCAACCCCACGGCGGGGACGCTCGATATCAAACTCTCCCACGGCTGGACAGCAAGCATGGCCGGCAAGAGCGGCACCTGGGATCTGATGCAGACCGATTCCACCGGCGCCGTCAGTTACATCCTGCGCGGCAAGGCGCTGGTGCAGCCGACAGTTACGAGGTAGCGCGATGATCCGTACCATCACGGCCATACTGCTGCTGATCGCCGCCACCGCCAGTGCGGATACGCTGTTCGTCAAGATCGTCAAGCCTACGGCTCCATCCATCACGGTCACCAGCACCAACCCGCCCCGGATCACCATCAAGGGCGTCGGCGGCAACCTGCTGAAGGTCACCGTCCCGGGCCCCGCAGGGGGGAAAGGCGCCGCAGGAGCGGCGGCAACCATTGCCGTCGGCACGGTTACCACCGGCAATCCCGGAGATGCGTCTACCGTCACCAACGTCGGCACCAGTTCGGCCGCTGTGCTCGATTTCCACCTGGTACCCGGCTATGACGGCCGGGATGGTGCGCCCGGTCCTGCCGGCAGCCAGATATATACCGGAGTCACAAACCCACCCGATGCGGTGGTGGGTGTCAACGGCGACTTCTACGTCTATTCCGGCGACGGCTCGTACTACCTGAAATCTGCCGGAGCCTGGGTGCTGCAGGGTTCGCTGCTCGGCCCCCCGGGCCCCCCCGGCTCGGCTGCCAACGTGACCAAAACGAGCGTGACCACCGCCATCAACGACAGCACGGTGAACAACCAGAGTACGTGGTTCCAGGCGGGCCCGACCGACAGTAGTGCCACAGCGCTCTTGGGGACGAAAGATCATCCCGGCAACGTGCATTTCATGGCGGAGGCGGGGGGACGAACTCATGTACGCAGCACGTCCGGTACCGACGTGTTGCTGGTGGATCCCGACAACGGCACGGTAACCATAACCGGCACACTGGTGATCAAATGACTCTCTCTCAACGCATCATCGGCTATCTGTTCTGGCCAGCAGCACTGGCAACGGTGGTGCTGTATGTGCTATTCGCCCGGTCGTGCTTTGCGACCTCCCTCCGACCATCCAAGGTACAGCTCGCGTACTGCCACACCGGCAGCGTCACCCGCGGGCAGACCGCGCCCGGTTATCCCAGGCCCGACAACGCCCCGAAATATTACATTCCCGACACCTGCGTGCTTTCCTGTCTCTGGTGCCATCTACCCAATCGCAAGGAGGCTGTTGCATGGGCACTCGCTCGTTTGTAGTCCTGCTCATATTGTTCATCGCCGCACCGGCAATGGCAGGCTATACCCTGTTCATCCGCGACCAGGTGACGCCGCAGACCATCACCGTCAACGGTCCCTATGGCCCGGAGGTACGACCCAATCCCGGGCCGGTCCCGGTTTACCCCAAGACGTTCACTGTCATGGTCTGCCAGGCATTCAACCTCTACAGTTCCACTCCCGGACTGCGTACTGAGGTCTGGAAGGATTCGGCCGGGACCGCAACCGGTTCCCAGGTCCTGGCCGTATGCGACGTGCGGGGACAGGTGGCGGAACAGGTGCAGGAGATCCGGCAGGCCGCCCTGAACGCCGCCGCGAAATCGGTGGGGGTGCTGGCGGTGTACGACGAGAACTACGCCGCCGCGACGGCGTACCTGGCCGGCAACACAACGGCACTCACCAGATCCGGACTGACCGTCTCCGACTACCTGCAGGGTTTCGGCGAACGGTTGGGGATGACCGCCCAGCAGTTCGCGCAGTACATCGTGTCGCAGAACCGGCAGGTTGGTCCCGCCGCCTACGACATCGAAGCGGAATACCTGCGGCTCACGTACACGGTCATCCCCTCCACAACCGACATTGATGCATTGCTGGCGATACCGGACGCCTATCGGAGGTTCTGCGGCCTATGATGATCGTGGCGTTTTACAAGGGGCGACGTACCGGCTGGAAGGGGTTGTGGGATGCGCTCGTGAGGGGCATTACCCACGGCGCATACTCCCATTGCGAGCTGGTGTTCCCTGCGGGGGTCTGGTACTCCAGCTCCGCCAGCGACGGCGGCTGCCGGTTCAAGCAGATCGCCAGCGACCCGGAAAAGTGGGATTTCCTGGCTGTCGCCGTAGACGAATCCCGGGTGCGGCGGTTCTGTGACCGCGAAGTGGGGTGCGGGTACGACTGGTTCGGTGTGGCCCGGTTCGTCATTCCATGGTTGCGGCAGAGCCGGGAACGCTGGTTCTGTTCCGAGGTCGTCTTAGCCGGTCTGCAGCAGGGCGGACTCTTCCCCGGCGTGGACGCCTGGCGGATCACCCCGGTCCTGCTGTACGGGATGCTGGCACCGGTGGCTGTTGCCGTGGGAGCCACGCCATGAACTTCGCCGCTATTCTCGACACCCTGGCGGCCAACCTGGGAACAGACACCGCCCTGAACGACTTCTGTCTGGCTCAGTGGGGCAAACCGTTCGCTGCGAAGAAGGGGTACAAGAAGCGCCACGAGATCGGCATGGACGAACTGCCTGTCGCCCGGCTCACCCAGCCCCGTCTGCGCAAGGCGGCCGTGGCCACCCGGGTGGCGTTCCAGCCGCATGTCACCATGCGGGTCTATGCCGGGTTTCTGTGCGAGGATGTCGAGCAGGCCGCCGATCTGGCCATTCAGTTAGGTGACCTGCTGGGCGCCGTGGCGGTCACTACCGCGTCCGCGCTGGGGCTGGTGGCGGAAGAAATCGACTGCGTGACTGACGAGGGGCAACTGCTCCCGTCCTGTTTTCTGGTGATGGACATAACCCTGCGCGGCGTACCGGTCGCGGCTTGAAAGGAGACATGAGATGAACAGGGACGAGGTACTGGCAGCCGTAGAAGAAGAGTTCCGGGCACAGTTCTGCAACCGGAGCGACCCGCTCCGCACCGAACTGTACAATGAGGCACACGCCTTCAAAGAGGCGTTGAAGGCACGCATCTCGGCGCTGGAGCCTTCCGATCCGGCCGAGGAAAAGACGAAATAACAGGAAGAATCGACCATACCAAGGAGGTAACGACATGCAATACGGATTCGGCTCGGGCGCGCTGTTCGGCGTCAACACGGCGGCAAACTCCACCCCCCTCAGATTCGGGGCGCTCCAGGACGTGAGCCTGGACTTCTCGTTCTCCATCAAGGAGCTGCGGGGCCAGTACCAGTTTCCTCTGTCCGTGGCCCGCGGCGCCGGCAAGATCACCGGCAAGGCCAAGACCGCCAACATCAGCGCCCGGGCGTTCAACGACCTGTTTTTCGGTCAGACCCTGACCACGGGCAAGATCGCCACCGCTATCGACGAGAGCGGCACCATCCCCACCACGCCGTTTACGGTCACCGCCGCCAATGGCGCCACCTTCGTCGACGACCTCGGCGTCTATGACGGCGCCACCGGCATTCCGTTCGTCAAGGTGGCATCCGCTCCGGCGACGGGGCAGTACAGCGTGAGCGGCACCGGGGTTTACACTTTCGCCGCCGCGGATACCGGCAAGACCGTCAGACTCAACTACACCTACACCGTGGCCGCCAGCGGCAACAAGATCACCATCACCAACCAGGCACTGGGGGCCGCCCCGTACTTCACCTGCGTGCTGAACGAGGTCTACGAGGGGAACGCGCTTACGGTAAAACTCAACAAGTGCGTCGCCAGCAAGCTCGCCATCGCCACGAAACTGGAAGACTTCATCATCCCGGAATTCGATTTCGAGGTGATGGCCGACGGTTCCAACAACATCGGCAGCATCTCCATCGACGCAATGTAACCGACTGTCTGCGGATAGGGGGCGCACCCGAAAAGCCGTATCCCTCGGCCTGCCGCAGACACCCAAGGGGAATGATGAAAGGGAACATCATGACGCAATCGCTGATCGACGGCACCACCATCAAACTCGGGGGGAAAACGTACGTTATTCCCCCCCTCAATTTCGCCCGGCTGAAAAAGCTCCGGGAAGAACTTTCCATTCTCAGCGCCGCAAACACGTCGGGCATCGGCATGTCGCCCGAACTGCTGGACGCATCCATCACCGTCATCCTGTCGGCGCTCAACCGCAACTATCCCGACATGACCCGCGACGAGGTCGAGGAACTGATCGACCTCAGGAACATGCAGGAGATCATGGCCGCCATCACGGGGCAGAGCGGCCTGGAGCGCCGCGCGGGGGAGATCTAGCCGGGGGTGGCGACGGGAAACCGCTTGACTGGGACGAGCTCTATGCGGAGCTCGTCACGGTTACCGGCTGGACCTGGGAATACATCGACGAGCAGATGACCATTCCCCGGCTGTTGGCGTTGCATGGATACTGGCGGGACGCCCCGCCGGTGCATATCGCCCTGAACCGGCTCAACTCGGCGCTCCTGAAGCCGGCGGCTGGCGGCAGCGGCGGGTCTAAGCAGCAGCAGACGGGAAATCTTGGCGACCTGGTGCGCGAATTCGGCGCGGCGGGCGGGGAGATACAGGGATGAACGACAACCAGGTACAAATCAGGATCAGCGCGATCAACCAGGCCGCCGCCGGCATCAACGAGGCCATCGATTCGCTGAACGGACTCGGCAACCAGGTCGCACTCATGGCGACCAAGTTCAACATGATCGCCTCCGCCGCCCAGACCGCCTTTCAGGGCGTGGCCCGCGTCATAACCCCCGCTCTGGATGCCGTCCGAGATTTTCAGGAGGGGATCGTCAAGACGGCGGCCCTCATTACCTCCTTCGAGGGAAACAAGGGGAACGTCGCCGAAAACTACCGGCAGGCGAAGCTGTATGCCGAAGGGCTGCAGCAGGCATTGCAGGTGGTTAACACCAAGACACTGGCATCGGCCGGCGACCTGGACCTCATGACCCAGGAGATGATGAAGCAGCGGATCGTCCTGGACGTGAACAATCAGAAGCAACTCGACGCCTTCGCCAACATCGCCAACGCCGCCGCCGTAGTCGCCATGGGGTACCCGAACAAGGAAATCCAGCTCCGGCAGGAGATCCGGGCGCTCATGGCAGGGCAGGTCAACGCCAACAGCCAGTTGGCCAGCCAGGTGGATGCCATGGTCGGCGGCAATCTCAAGGCCGAGGTGGCGCTGCACAAGAAGAGCGGCGACCTGATCGAATGGATGGGCGGCCTGCTGGTGGGCTACAAGGCGGCCACCGGCGATATCCAGAGTCTGTGGAGCACCATCACCACGTCTATGTCGACCATCGTCAACCAGGTCCTGCGCGGCGGATTCGCTCCCGCCTTCAAGGAGATCGTCGCTTATGCGCAACAGCTCACCGATTGGGCAAGCGAGCACAAGGAACAACTGGCACAGATGGTCAACCGCGGCTGGCTGATCATCAAGGGGCTCGTGGAGACGGTGGTCAACCTGTTCGAGCCGCTCCTGGGGTCCGCCGGGTCATTGGGCGACATCGTCGCGGGAATACTGAAGGGGCTCGGGTATATCGTTTCGGCAGTGTTGCCCCCTCTGGCTACGCGCGTGGGTGAAATCGCCGCCGGCATGTACGAGTGGGTCAAGATGGCGCTCAACCTGGGGCTCCTGCTCTGGAAGGCGTTTTCCTTCGACTGGGACGGGTTGAAATCGACCTGGGCAGATATCCAGGCGAACTATACCCAGGCCGGGCTACATGCCGGCAAGGCGTTCCAGAGCGGTTTTCTGAAGGAGGTCGGCGAGCGGGCCGCCGATTTCGATCAGACGTTCGGCAACAACAAGGTGAAGGCCCCCACGATACACCTCGGCAACGCACCGGACGCCAAGAAAAAGACCCCCTCCCGAGCTCCGGATTGGAAAGCCGAACTGGAACGGATGCTCGAGGACGAGGGGAACTTCTTCCGCGACAGCAAGGCGAAAGAACTGGAATTCTGGGAAAGCAAACTGGCCCTGACGAAAAAGGGGACTGCCGAGCGCCGGGCCGTGGAGCATGAGATATTCCAGGTCAAGTCCGCCATGGCCAAGGAAGAGTTAGGGGCGCAACTGCAAGGATTGAGGGACCAGAACGATGCCGCCCTCAAGGGGAGTGTCGACAGGATCAACATCGCCCGGCAGGAAGCCGAGCTTATCAAGTCGAAATACGGGGAGCAGTCGAAGGAATATGCTGCCATGCTCCGCCAGGTCAACAAGGCGATGCGCGAGTACGAGGCGGACCAGATCAAGCGGCAGGAAGCGCTGCTGGAGAAGAAAAAGGAGCTTGACCTTGTCGGCATCGACATGGAAAACGACCGGATCACCTACCTCAAGGGGATCGGTGAAATAAACAACGAACAGGAGATCGCGGCACAGATCGCCCTGGAAGAGCGGCGTTTCCAGATCCAGCAGTCATACGACCGCGAACGGGCCATGGCCCTGCGCGAGGGATCGATCGAACGGCAGAAGGCGTTGCAGCAGCTGGAAATTGCCGAAACCAAACATCTGCAGCGCATCCAGCAGATGAACCTGCAGGCAGCCACCACCGTAAACCGGCAGTGGACATCGGTATTCAGTTCCATGGTCAACTCCATGGAGGCAGGCATCCAGTCCATGCTCAAGGGGACGCTGACATGGCAACGGGCGTGGAATTACGTCATGGGTTCCATGCTGCAGGGGTTCACCGACATGATCAAAAAGCAGATCGTTACGCACCTGGCTGCGGAAATGACCAAGACCACCGCCACCACCGCCGGAGTAGCCGCTCGCTCAACCGTAGAAACCGCCGGACACCTCCAGGGGATCGCCCTGGCCATTTGGGCCAGTCTCAAACGCATCGCCATTGCGGCCTACACCGCCGGGGCGGAGGCGTACCAGGCTGTAGTGGGGATTCCCGTCGTCGGCCCCGTCCTCGCCCCTGTAGCCGCAGCGGCGGCGTTCACCGGCGTCATGGCATTCGGTGCCACCATGGCTTCCGCCGCCGGCGGCTACGATATCCCTGCCGGCGTGAACCCGCTGGTGCAGACCCATGCCGAGGAGATGATCCTGCCGGCCGAACTCTCCAACAAGATCCGGGGAATGACCGACGCCGGTGGCGGGACGACGCACGTCACCATCCACGCCGTGGACGCCAAGTCCATCAAGCGGCTGTTCCGGGAGAACGGCCCGGCGCTCACCGGCGCCATCCGGGCGCACGCCCGCAACCTCAACGGGGTGACCGCATGAGTGACGCGATCTTTCCTACCCTGCCCGGCCTGAAATGGGACGTTACCAAGAAACCGTATTTCTCCACCAAGATCCAGACGTCCGTCAACGGCAAGGAAGCGCGCGCGATCAACTGGAGCTATCCCCGGTGGCAGTTCGACCTGTCCTACGAGCTCCTGCGTGATGACGTCACCAACGAACTGCGGACGCTCATGGGGTTCTTCCTCCAGCGTCAAGGGGCGTTCGATTCGTTCCTCTATACCGACCCGTCGGACAATTACGTCGCGAGTCAGAGCATCGGCACCGGCAACGGGGCAACCACGGTATTCCAGTTGGTCCGGTCTCTGGGCGGGTTTACGGAGTTGATGAAAAATATCACCGGTACGCCGGTCGTACGGCTCAACGGAACCGTGCAGGGGAGCGGCTGGACGGTGGACGGCAACGGTCTCATCACCTTCACCACGGCGCCGGCCGCCGGTGTGGCGGTGACAGCCGATTTCTCCTACTATTTCCGCGTTCGTTTCCTCCAGGACGAATCCGAGTTTTCCCAGTTCATGCAGAACCTCTGGGAGCTCAAAAAATGTCAACTGGTGAGCCTGAAATGATAAACGCATCCCCTGAACTCGTAGCCCTGTTAAACAGTTCCGATCAGTTCATCATGGCGGACCTGTACACCATCACCACGCAATCCGGCCAGGTGCTTAGGTATACGTCTGCCGATGTGGATGTGTTCCAGGAGGGCACGACCAACCTGTTAGTCAACCCGACATTCGGCACCGTTGCTGCTCCATCATTAACCGGCTGGTCGGTTATTGACTGGTCTACGGGTCCGGCCAATCAAGCCAGCGCCACTACGGCGGTCGGGCCGTTCAATGAGATAATCCCGGTCTGCCAGTTGACCCGGGTTTCCGGGTCCACCAGTTACAACATGATATGCCAGGTCCCCCCCGGCCTGGGCAGTAATATGTCAACCCAGGTGTGGGTAAAACCGACCGCGGACACAGCTATCTTCCTCTACAATGGTGTGGCATGGTTCAACGCGGGGGTCGCCCCTGCCGGGGTATGGACACAGATACAACGACCTAATCATGCCACGGGGACCGCCAGCAATCCGCAATTCCGTATTGCACCGAATCTGGCTGTTGGCAGCTCCTGTCTGTTGGCGTTCCCACAGCTGGAGCAGTTGGACCACTGTACCCCCTTCACCACCGGCACCCGCGCTGCTTTGGGACCGTTCGACTCCAGCCTTCCACTCACCCGTGACACGACACGCGTTGTGACAGGTCTGGAGGTGGATACCCTGACCGTGACGTTTTACCCCACCAGCGCCAACCTGATCGGTTCGGTGCCGTTTCTCCAGGCAGTGAGCCGGGGCGTACTGGATGGGGCGGATTTCACGCTGGAGCGGGCATTCATCACTCCGGACTGGCAGTCGCTGGCCGGGACCATCATTCGCTTCCAGGGGCGCATATCGGATATTCCCGAGTACGGCCGGACCGCGATCCCCGTCACGGTAAAGTCGGACCTGGAAATACTCAACGTGAAGATGCCGCGCAACATCTACCAGCCGAACTGCCGCCGCACCCTGTACGACCTCGGATGCAGCGTCAACCGGGCAGCATATGCCGTCAGCGGCACCGCCCAGAGCGGCAGCACGGCAAGCATGGTCGTCTGCGGGATCGCTCAGGCGGCGGGGTATTTCGACCTGGGAACGATCGAGTTCACCTCCGGTCAGAATGCGGGCGTAACCCGCACCGTGAAGAGCTACACCTCCGGGGTGTTCAACGTGGTCCCCCCGCTGCCCTATGCGCCGGCCAGCGGGGACGGGTTCACCTGTTATCCCGGCTGCGACAAACTGCAAACGACCTGCAGTGCCAAGTTCAACAACCTGATCAATTTCAGCGGTGAGCCGTTCATCCCTGCGGCGGAGACGGCGTACTGATGCGAGACGAGGCTACAGAGCGCAGCAGGGTCGTCCAGGAAGCGCTTTCGTGGCTCGGGACACCCTATCACCTCAACGGCCGGGTGATGGGGGCCGGAGCGGACTGCGCTACGCTCCTGGTGGCGGCGTTCGAAGGAGCGGGATTGCTGAACGATGTCCACCTGGCGGACTATCACGCTGGGTTTCATCTGCACCGGGGCGACGAGATCTACCTGGAAGGCATCCAGCAATACTGCATCGAGACGGTAAAGGATCGGCCGCAGCCGGGGGACATCATCATGTATCGCTACGGGCGCATCGTATCCCATGCGGCGCTGGTGGTGAACTGGCCCCAGATCATCCACGCGCAGGCGGGTGTGGGGGTGGTGCTGGCCAGCGGCATGGATGCCGGACTGCGGGAGAGGCAGGCGGCTATTTTCGATTTCTGGGGGGCAAAATGATATTCGGCGGCGGCGGTACCCAGTCCCAGCAACCGGAGCAGATCAAGGCCATCAGGGTCCAGACCTCGGCATACGGCGTCGTGCGTCCCCTCGTCTACGGCACGACCCGCATCACGGGGAATCTGATCTACTACACCGATTTCACGGCCATAGCGAATACAACCGACATGGGGGGTAAGTAATGGGTGGGGGGGGAGGATCGCAGACCAGTTACACCTACCGTGCCGCCGTCATCATCGGTCTGTGCGAGGGACAATCTGCCGGGATCGGTGCGGTATGGAGCGGCAAAAGCCGCACCACGCTGTCAGACCTCGGCCTGACGCTCATCGACGGGCAACTGGGACAGGCGCCGTGGGGATACCTGACCACCAAGCATCCGTCGGACGCTCTCGGCTATACGGGGCTCGCCCTGGTGGCGGGGGGCACGGTGGACCTCGGCAGCAATGCCGAACTGCCCAACCTCTCCTTCGAAATGAAGGGGGAAGGGATCTTCACCGGCAGTTCCGACGCCAAGCCGGATTTCATTGTCAGCGATTTTCTCACCAATCCCATCTATGGCGCCGGTTGGGATCCCTTGAAACTGGATAGCCTGACTGCATATGCCACCTACTGCCAGGCGGCCGCGCTTTTCCTCTCCCCCGCGTTTACCGACCAGAAGAGCGCGGCGGAACATCTCGCCGTCATCACGCAGGCGACCAACAGCCAGTTTGTCTGGAGCCAGGGGAAACTGAAACTCATCCCCTATGCCGATGCATCCATCACCGGCAACGGGGTGACCTATGTCCCGGATGTTGCCCCCATCTACAACCTCACCGATGATGATTTCCAGGCCGATGGTGATGATCCGGTAAGGTGCAGCCGGATCGGGTCGGCTGATGCGTTCAACCATGTGCAGATCGAGTTCATCAACCGGGCCAAGGATTACAATATCGAGATCGCCGAGGCCAAGGACCAGGCGGACATCGAAACGAATGGACTGCGGACAGCCGACCCGATCCAGATGCACTGCATCTGCGACGCAGCCGTGGCGCGGGTGGTGGCGCAGCTGGTCCTGCAGCGGGAACTGTACATCCGGAACAGCTACGAGTTCAAACTGGGGTGGCGGTACTGTCTGCTGGAGCCGATGGATATCGTGACCATCACCGACACGGCCATGGGTCTGGATCAGCTCCCGGTGCAGATCACGGAAATCGAGGAGGACGAGGACGGTCTGCTGACCGTAAAGGCAGAAGAATACCCCTATGGCGTCACCTCTCACGCCGTCTACCCGTGGGACGGCGGCACGGGCTATATTCCTGACTACAACGTCGCTCCAGGGAATGCGAATGCACCCGTGGTATTCGCCCCTCCCTACACCCTCGCCGCATCCAACGGCGGACAGGAAGTGTGGCTGGCGACCTCCGGCGGGCCGGAGTGGGGGGGGTGCGAGGTCTGGGTTTCCGAGGACGGCAACAACTACACCAAGGCCGGGGCCATCCACGGCGCGGCCCGGCACGGGATGTTGTCCGCCAATCTCGCCACCGGCAGCACGGTCGACGTGACCAACACCCTGGGGGTGGATCTGACCGTGAGCGGTGGTCAGCTGCTCTCCGGCACGCAGGCGGACGCGGACAACCTGAACACGCTCTGCTATGTGGACGGGGAATTCATGGCCTACGAAACGGCCACGCTGACCGCGGCGAACCGTTACAACCTGACCTACCTGCAGCGCGGTGCGTACGGCTCGCCGATCACGTCCCACAACTCGGGGCGGCCCTTCGTCCGGATCGACCAGGCGGTATTCCGCTACCCGTACCTGAAAAGCCAGATCGGCAAGCAGATCTACATCAAACTCGCATCGTTCAACAGGTACGGCAATGCCGTGCAGTCGCTGGCCAGCATCACGCCCTACACCTATACCATCGCGGCACCGAACACCGTGCCCAACATGCCGACCGCCATCACCGTCATCCCGGGGTTCCTGCAGAACAAGATATCCGTTACGTTCTCCCCGCCGGACGATTTCCAGGACGTCGAAGTATGGGCGGCCACCACGAACAACCGGGCGAGCGCCGTCCTGGTAGGGACCACCATGTCCGGCGACCTGACGCATACCGGTCTGGCCCCTTCCGATGTCCGCTACTACTGGGCGCGGATCGTCAATAAGTTCGGCACGGCCGGCGGATGGTATCCGACCAGCTCGACAGGGGGTGTACAGGGGATCATGATCGCCGACCCCACGGCGCTCATCAAACTCATCAACGATAGCGCAGCCACCGGCACGGGCGGCGGGGCCGGGTCGCTCATCGTACAGGGGAGCATCAACGGCACGGGTGCGGTGGGCATCAATGGCCTGCTGGTGGTCGACGGCTCCATCACCGCCCGGACGGTCGGGGCGAACCAGATCATTGCCAGCAGTGCCAACCTGGGGACTGCGGTGGTGGATACACTGCAGATCAAAGACACGGCTGTTTCGGTGCATAGTAATGCCATCACTGGCAATATTAATATTCCTAACTCGTCCACTTCCATGAATATCGTGTCGTTGACCATCAACTCAATGGGTGGGGCAATATTTATCTGTTACGCTGCCGACTACGTTAGCCCTTACGATCCGTATGCTCATCAGGTGGCGCACAGTATCAGCCGGGATGCTGGTGCGAAGAGCATTTTGAATGCTGCTTTCGCCGGACCTGTATCGGGGAGCTATCTGGATTTCCCTGGGGCCGGCAACCACACCTATACGTGGAATGTCAGCCAAACGTCTTATAGCGGGAATATTGTCCTCACCGCCGCGCGCATAATAATTTTGGAGCTAAAAAGATGATGCAATTTGCCGTTTACGACATGACTACGGGAGCCATAAAACGCAGGATACTGTGCCCGAATGATTGCGTTGACATCCAGCTCGGGGTGGATGAGGAGTACTACTTGAACTGCCCGCCGGATGCGACCCACATCATCAACAACGTACCGGAAACAATTGCCCCGGCTCCGCCGCCATTGGATGAGGTGAAATCGGCCCAGAAACAGGCCATTAGTCAGGCGTTCACTGATTCCTTGACCAGTTCCGCCACCAGCTACACCACAACGGGGCTGGCAACCAACATTACCATTAATGCCCGCAAGACCGATCTGGATAACGCCATGGGACTTGCTCAGAGCTTGCGGGACAACTCAGAAGCCTCCACCCAGTTCAGGTGCTTCGACAACTCGTTTGTTACAGTAACACCTGCCGACCTGGATCAGATCGCCAAGGAGCTACGTATGGTAGGTCGTCAGGCATATGAGAAGAAATGGACGCTGCAGTCACAGATAGATGCCGCAACGACAGCTGATGCAGTAACGGCAGTGGTATGGTGAGTGAGATATGTAAGAATTTGTAAGAATTCAAACAGAAAAGCGGGCTTACAGAATCCCTGTAAACCCGCTTCAAATGGTCGGTGCGACTGGATTCGAACCAGCGACCACTAGACCCCCAGTCTAGTGCGCTACCAGGCTGCGCTACGCACCGATAAACTACCTGCATCTC
>JAEHJW020001717.1_pt1 | contig 32879 bp, 50 predicted proteins | sample 9271431 | NCBI WGS metagenome assembly JAEHJW02 | reverse complement strand
GCAAGGAACGCGGCTGCCAGGGCCTGCAAATCCGCGAAGGTGAACGGCACCTGCGTGTTGTCGGCCGCCACCCAGTAGAAACCGCTTGGCGTCGCGCCGGCTGCCTGCATGCCGAGGATGGCGTTTTGCAGATTGCTCACGCTCTGCGGATCTGCTTGGTAAGTTTTGGTGATGCCACCCTTGCTGGTGTAGCTCACTGGGGCCTGGATCGCGGCGCTGTAGGCCTGTTTCAGCGCGCCAATTTGCGCGGCCTGCGCTTGCGCGAGAAGCTGCGCGGACGTTGGGGGCGCTGGCGCAACCAGGGCACCATTCGCTACCGCCCATCCCGGCTGTTCAATGCACTGCTGCCACTGCGCTTCTGTGATGTTCAACACCTGCACGCCCGATGGAGCGGGACTGTCGATGCTGTCGTAATACGCGACGATCTGGCCTTGAGTGTTGTAAGCAGCGAATTTCTGGCCCATGATCAGTACCCTAGAACAATGATGGAGGTGGCAATGGAAACATAAGCATTTGCCGAATTGCGTGCCGAGACAGAGACACCCGTAGGAGAGCCCCCCGTAAATCCGACGCTGTACGAACTCGCGACATTCCCGACGTTATCCGATCCGGCATTCATAATGATCCCATTTGGAAACGCGATGGGAAAAGTCCAGAGCGTCGGCGCCGTGCTGGTGGTGAAATTCCCGTTCCATTGCAAGATCAGACCGTTCGGAAACTTGACATATCCAGCACTCCCTAAAGATGCTGGGAATTGCCCCAGGTTCACCGCCTGCCCCGATTTGCTTGCCGCCGCCACGGGCTGCGCGCCGCTGGTCCAGACCAGGTTCCACGCCGTCGCACCGGCGTTGGCCTGCAGGATGGCCGAGCCTGCTGTGACAAACTCGCCGCCCTGCAACGCAGCCGCACCCGGTCCTTGTATCGGCAGCACGCCCAGGCCGTTGAGATTGAAGGTGGACGCACCAGTGTTGCCGGCGACGATGCCCCGGATTCCGACGAGCATCCCCGGCGTGAGCGCGGCAGGCGCTGGGCTCAGGGTGATGGCGTAGGCGTTCGCGGCGCCGGTGTCGGTGCCGTTCCAAATGTCGCCGCGAATGGCTCGTGCCAAGTTTGCTTCGATCGTGGCTACCGTGCCATCGTCGATCACGTTCTGCCCGGTGGAGTCCGCAATCAGCTGCCCCATGACAGCCGCCATGATGCTTCCCTGGCGCCACACCTTGTTGAGCTGCTGCGATTGTGCGGTGCCGGTTTGGAACCCGTCGGCCAGCAGTGTGGTCAACGCTGCGTACTGTGCCTGCGTGAGGACGTTGGCAGCACCACCCACAGCAAACGGAAGGAAATCGTTTTCGACAGCCATGTAGCCTCCTTAATTCTGGGTCACGGCGGCCCAGCCGCCATTATCAAAACCGGCAAAATTGCTCGTATTCATATCAAACGCAAACAGAGGTCCCGCAACCGTCTGCGTAAGATACGCCGCGATGTGTACCCCCGCGGGCTTGATGTTAAACTTTCCACTCGACAGCAACCCTTTGGCAATCGGCGTGGGCGGTCCGCTTCCAATCAGCCCCAGGTTCATCGTGAGGTCGGCTTTGTCTTCGATAAAGAAGGTATACCCGAGCTGCGAGAACACCGTGTTGCCGATCGAATAGGCTTGTGATTTGGACCCATTCCAATGATTGTTGATGATTCGCACCTTCAGCAAGATGCGGTAGAAGTCATCCGGAAGGCTCACCAGCCCCGAGGAAGGGTCGTATGCACCTTGCCACACGCCCTGGTCGAAGCCCACGCCCGCAGTGTCGAATGCAAAGTAGACTCCCGTCAACGGGGAGGTCAACGTGCGCGTCACCCCGATCCATTGCCCCAGGGTGTCCAGTTGGGCGCCCACCGCGCTGTCGATATCATACAGCGTGGGGATCTGCTGGTACAGCGCCAAGAGGTCCGCGTGCGGTTGCAGGGTCTGCGCGACCATCTGCATGTAATTCGGTTTGTCCGAATGCTCCGACGTGATCAGGTCGGTGTACGGAGTAACGTCGCCAGCCATTTACACCACCGTGATCGCAATGTCCGCCGTGCTGCACGTTGCAGCCTGGTTGAACGCGATTGGGATGTCCGCCGTCCCCGTGGGGTTCGCTGCGGTACCGAGAGTAAATGCCGTGATGGTGAATGTCTGCCCGAGGCCGACGCTCATGAGCGAAGCGACTGCCTGAGATTGTGCGGCGTATACGTCCACCCCGATTGCCAGGCTGTTGACAAAGTTGGCCAGTGCCTGCTGAATCGCTGCGCCGGTGGTGGTGACGTACCCGGACAGAGCTTTTATAGTGATGTCGAAATAAATCGGCACCAGTTGCAAAACAAAGAAATTGATCGTGGAGGGCAGGCCCAGCGAATCATAAACGACTTGCGAAGTCGTGCCATACGTCTGGATGCCTGGGGGCTTGCGGGAATCGATCGCTGCTGCGATGTCCTGAATGGCTCCCCCGTACACCACCACCGCGATGGAGTGCGCAGGCACCCCGTTGGCGTCGGCGGTCGACGTGTCGTTCTCATACACCGCGTACCGGGTCACCCCGGTCACGTTGCCCACGGCAGCAACGATGGCGTCGATGGTGTCTTCCGCCGGGGTAGCGGTGCTCACCGCCTGCCTGCTGCGCAACGTCGCGTCGTTTTCCACGGCTGCGCCGGCTACCGCGTCGCTGGTGCTCGTAAACGACTGCCACCCGAGCTGGGGGTTGTAGATCGTGTTAATCGAGCCTGCAGCGGCGGTAATCGCCCCGGGTTGTTGTGCGGTGACGGTGACCGCAATGCTTCCCCCCGTGGGGATGGTGACCGTTGCGGGCAGGTTCCACAGGTTGCCATTGGTATCTTTGACAACACCGTTGAGCACCTGCGTCCCGGCCACGCCCACCACGTTACCGATTGCGGTGCTGTACGTGGGCGTATTGCGCTGCAGGCCGTTGATCTTCACCAGGCTACTCAACCCCGCGCCTTGGGCGTAGGTGGGCGAGAACGCCTGGAAGACCTGGACAGCGGCCTGGTTCGAATCGTTGATCACTTTGGCCAGCGCGGCAATCCACTGACCGTCCTGGCTGTCCGCACTGACAACAATACCCTGGCCGTAGATCGACTGGAAGATGGCCAGCAGGCTCTGGTAGACGTCGTTATAGGACGGGACCGAAATCCCGTTGGCGTCAACCGTCGGACCGAGCGTCGAAAGCGGATAGGTTGTCGCCATTGCCAATATTCGCTATTCTACAAAACCTGGGAAATTGTGGCTGTGCCGTAAATGGTGTCAATCGTTGCAACGACGGTGGCTTTCCTGGTCTTGGGGTCCACATAACTCGAATAATCGGTAATGCGGAGAACCCCTTTCGTATTCAGGATTACTGCCTTGATTGCGGGATCGTACTTGGAAACCATCCCGGCACCTAATATTTGAGAATTGTATGGAGTGCCGGCGGTAGTGTCAAGAAACCATTCCCCGGCAATCAAACCCAGACGGGTACGAACGGATTGAGCCACCGCGGCCGGAGTATTCGAATAAAAGTTTCCGGGCCCCTGGCCGAACGTGTAATCACCATTCGGGTCCAGCTTGCGGTAAACGATATTCTGCTGGGCCATACTCATTCCCCTTGCACCACAGAAGTGGCGTTACTTGCGGTTGCTTGCTGGCTGGGCGGTGACCCGTTGCTCGGATGCGTGTGGTTATTGAACAGGGTCAGGAATGTCGCGTTGACCAGTTTCTGCAACGCGGCCCCAGCGTTCTGGAGCAGGATGCTCGCAGCTTTGATAGTTGCGGTCCCGGTTGCGTTCACCGTGGTGTTCGTGCTGTTGACCACAGTGTTGGCCGCATTGACTGTCACCGTGCCACCTTTGATGTCAATGTAGGTCTGCTGATCGTCGGTGCGAAGCTGTGCGGAGGTGGTGCTGATGTTGGACAGGGCACGGGGCTGCGAGCGCACCCCGGCCAGCACGAACCCGTCACTCAGGTCATGCAACCGGTAGTCGGGCTGATTCTGCACCCCTCCAGACTGCCACCATCCGTCGATGCAGCGCGAACTGAACACCACGAGGCATTCGTCCCCTTGCGCAATGGGGAAGGTGAGGGTGAGACCACCGCCCCCAGGGAACACCACCGGGCAATCGGTCAAGAGCGGGAGTTGGATCCAGCTGATCGACCCGTCCACGGGGCTTTTGAGGCGAGCCCGAATGGTGGGCTGCACCGTGCAGGTCATTTCCACCGGATCAAAGCTCTGGATCTCACCAGGTAACGCGGTCCAGATGTCGCTCTGGAGTCCAGCCAGTGCCACCAGCAAGGCGTCGTTCAGACTGTTGATTCGTTCGCGACGGTCCATGTCATTGATCCGCGATCTGTTTGCCCGCTGGCGCGCTGGGGTCCACGGCCAGACAAACGACGTGCGAGTACCAGGGGTTCCCGCGCGTATCACCTTCGTGCTCCACCGAAAACATGCGGTAGATTCCGTCAGGTGACAATGGGGCGTTGTACTGCACCCCTGCCCAAGTGTTGAACGGCACAGCAGCGGAGTTCGGGTCCGCCTGCATTAGCTGAATGATCTCGTCATTGTTGAGCTTGACCCTTGCGCCAATGCGGAGTGAGCTGTTCAACAGGCAGGTGAACCGGATGCCTTCATCCGTCTGCTCGGGTGTACCCACCAGGCCGGTGGCCACGTTCACTTCGACAATCGGATCGCTGCGGTACCCGGTGAGAGGGGTGATGACAACCTTCCCCGCGTCGATAGACCACGAGGCGTCAAGGTTGCTTGCTGTATGGCGCAACCGAGCACGGGCCATGCCGAACAACACCTTCCCGCGCGGCATGGGGGTGTACTGCGGAAGGCTGAGGAGGGTGCTGGTGTCGGCCGTAGTCCCCATGGCTTGCACAGTGGCTTGAATGGCTTGTGAAGGGGTTGACCCTTTGGCCAGGGTGGTGTTCACGATGCCTTGGTTGTACGCAATGTCGCCGTCCGCTGCCAGGATGTCGAGGAACGTGTCAGTGTTGTTCTCGCGACCGATGCGGAACTGCTTGATGGTCCCTTGAAACACAGCCCCGAAATTGCCACCCATGTACCCAGCGTTGAGCACCACCTGGGAGAACTCGCCGCGGATCTGCTTCACTGTGCTGGGTGACAGGTTGTACACCCGGATGGAGCAAGTGTTGGGGCTCTCCACGTCCGCGTTCTGAATGTTGAACTTGATGTGAAACTCCGACAGGTCGATACCCTTCGTGCCCGTGAAAAGCACGAGTGTGACCTTGCGGATCCATTGGTTGTTCATGACGTCACGAAGTACAGGTGGCTGACGGTGCCCAGGTTGTCGGAGGTGGGGGCAGCGTTCGGGTCGTTGTCGCTCTGCACAATCAACTGACCTCCGATGTTCAGGTAGGCGTACTGTTCCAGCAGGTTGACGTTGGCGACAAGGGGGATGCCGTTCAGAACGGGGTTCCCGTTGCTGTCGCTCAAGTCAATGCACCACGACCCGGACTGTTCGTTCCAGTACAGGTTCACCCCGTAGGTCGTACCGCCAAGGCTGATCTTAAACTGTTGCGCCTCGGTGCTCAAAGGGATCTCGAAGGCGCTCATCGTGCAAACGTCCCGTTGGATTGCTGGGTCACCGGAACCGGTGACTTCGTTCCGTTGTTCACCGGGCTAGCGGTTGCCAGCGGATTCTTCTGCACGGAGGCGGGCAGCGTCACGTTCTGGGTATTGACCACAATGATCTGCTTGCAGTGCATCTGCACGAACAGGGCGTTCTCGGACTTCCAGTCGTTCTCCACGACTAGCGTCTTGCACACCATGTTCTGGAGCACTCGTTTCCCGGTGTACAGGTCAAACATCGAGCGCGTCAGCTGCAACGTCTGTAGGGTGTTGTAGATGTCGACCAGTTGATCAGCGTTGGCCCCGGTCAGCACGGAGAGCGCAGCGCCGGCCAATTCGATTCCCCCGAGCACTGCCCTTGCTGCGGGGCTAATCGCGCCTGCTGCGCCCGTTGCAGCGCCCAGCAGGCCGCTACTGCTGCTGGGGCTGTTGGACCAGCCAAGGCGCAACATGACGGTCGAGGGTAGCTTGAACGCATGGTCCGAGATCGCTGCCCCCAGCTCCACCGGGTGGTCGGTGATCTCCATCTCGTCCTGGATGTGCTCCTCGATCGTGGCTTGTGCCAGGATGTCTGGAAGGGTGTACGTCGCACCCGTGCTGTCGGTGTACGTGGGGTTCTTGATTCCACGTTGCGGACGGATCAGCAGCGACTCGGTGAGCGCGATCTGCGCCCCTGCGAAAGCGAGTCCGGCGAAGCTCATGACAGATGCCCCTTGAGGTTGCGCACGAGGTCACCGTTGACGCGGTTCTGTTGCCCAGCCACCGCCCGGCCGACCTCGGTCGGGCTCCCTGTGGTCATCACCTTGATCTCGGTGTGCTGTGCGAGCTGCACGCCAGCGCCACCAGCACCACTCGTTCCCAGGTGCCTGCGGAAGTAATCGACATACCCCTGCGTCTCATGCGGCGCGTAGGCCAGCCAGTTGTCACCATGCAACCGAATGTCCTTGTTTAGATTGCCCTCGCCCCAATTGTAGGCCGCGGCAGCCTTGCTGACGTCTCCACCGTACATGCCCAGTAGGTGGCGGTACTTGCGAGCAGCGGCGAATGCACTGTCATGGAAAGAATACGGGTCTTTGAGACCATACTCCTTGGACGTGGACGGCATGAATTGGAAAGGCCCTTGCGCACCGGCAGGGGAATTGAGCAACTTTCCTCGCTGGGATTCGCGCGCCCAGGTGGTGTCGAGAAGTCCATGCGGCAACCCGTACACCGCTTCCAGCGAGTGCAGGTAGGCCTCTTTCTTGGCGCGCGCAGCTTGAGCAGCCATGACTTCCGGGGTCGGTGCTCCTCCACGCTCCTCGGTTTGACGCAACTTGTCCCAACTGCTGGCCTGTGGGTGCTGAGCCATGCTTCGGAAGTGCTTCGCAATCTCCGCGTCGCTCTTCCCTTCCGCTTTCATCTTCAAGGCGGACAGGTAATCGCCCGCAGGCATGACAAACGAGGCGTCCCACCACTTGCCTTTTGCGATGAAGTTCGCCCCCTTGGCGTCATCGGTGGTCTGGAACACCTTACCCACGAGCGGGAGCTGCTGCAACGTGTCTGTGACCTTCTGCGTGCCGTTGGCCCACGCGGTCCAGTAGTCGAGCGATTCCTTGACCAGATTGGTTGACGACTTGAACGCAGGCTCGAAGCGGATCAGAAGGGCTTGGGCTAGCACCTCTGTCCGCATCTTGAGCTCGTCCATTGCGGTGGCGTACTCAAGGGTCGTCTTCTTGGCCTTGTCCGGGTCCACCCCCATCTGGCGGTAGATGTCAAGCATCTCCTTCTGCTTGGCAATCAGCTCCCCCAGGTGGTCCCGCATCTGGTGGTACGTGTCGGAATCAATTCCGAACTGCGCTGCGTACTGTGCGCCGATGTACTCGGGGAACTTCTCGGTGGCTTTGACCAGATCCAGAAGCTGTTGCGTCGTGTCTTTCCCTTCCTCGCGCAAGCCCGTGAGGCTGTCGAGGAGCGCCATCTTCCCGGGGTTGAGGCGCAGCGCGGTGGCCATGCTATGCACAGCACTGCCCATCTGCTCCGCACTGATGCCGATTTGCTTCCCAGCAAATTCGAGGCTCTGCAAGTTCTTGACGGTCGTACCGGAGAGCTCGGCTGCGAAATACACCTTCCGCATGTTGTAGGCAAAGGCAGCCGTGGCAGCCTCTACCCCCGCGACAACGGCAGCAACCTTGAACCCGGTCGAGACGACCTTCTTGGTGACCCCGGTCAGGCTCTCCTCAAACTTGCGAGAAGATACCGCGTCAGCTTGAAAGCCGACACTGACAAGGTACTCCTGGAGGATTTCGGCGCTACCGCTCATTCTCGCTCACCCGACGTTGGTTCTCAGCTTCCACATCCAGCGCCTCGTTCATGCGGGTTACATCAACGAGATCCAGGGTACCGTCCTTCAACGACTCATACTTGCACAGCCCTCGCAGAACTGGTCGCATCAACCAATCCTCGCCCCCGCTCATGGAGACTAGGTCTTCGCGGTGCTTTCCCGATCCAAATTGGCGAGGGCGGAGCGAAAAAAATCGCCGAGGTTTTCCTCGATGACCGCCATCGCAATCTCCAGCATGTGAGGCATCGTGACGTCGTCAAACATCACGCCCCCACCGCGAGCCATCAACGGTGCAGCCTTGCCCCCGTCCACCCGGTTGACCACACTGAGGCAGGTCCGCACCACGTACTCGGCGTCTGCGTCGTCGAGTTTGGCCAGCATCAGCAGGCTCAGCAAGGATTTGTCCTTGTCCTTGTTCTGGTCGCTCACCATGCCACCCAGCACGGGAATGCCAGGCGCCAGCTTGCGTGCCAGCGCCAGCTGAGCGAACGCATTCAGGGGCCCGGAGGTCACGTACTGGTGGCCATTGACGTCGAGGTTCATGTTAGGTCACATTTCCCAAGGTGCGGTCGATGATGCCCGCGTTGAAGGTCCACTCGTTCATGCCGGCGTCCTTCGCGTAGGTCAGCGGGGTGGCCCGCTTGAACGCGACCTGCTGGCAGGTGATGGTGTCGTTCGTGTGGCTGTTGGCCAGGGTGAGCACGTTCTGGCCGTGGTTGGCCGCGCTGGCGGTCTGGAAGGCGTACAGCGCGGACAGCAGGGCGTTGACCGGGGAGGTCTTCAGGACGCGCACCGTCACCGTACCGCTCTTGTTGGCGTGGAGCGAGTGCATGGGGGTGCCGTCCGCACCGATGACCATGCCGTCGATGTCCTCCGACGGTTCGATGCTGATCCCCTCCTCGGCCACCGCAGCGCCTTGGCCCAGGTTGATGGCGCCACCGGGGCCCACCAGGGCCGCATGGACATCCAGGAAAGAGTACGTTGCCATGAATCAGCTCCTTTACTGATTGACGTTGATCAGCACGTCGATGCTGTGGATCGCGCCGGCCAACTTGGCCGCCACCTGGATGGGAACCGACTTGCGCGCCGCACGGTCCGCCTGGGCCTGCGTGGAGATGGGCGGGGCGTAGACGTAGAAACCCTTCGCCAGGAAGTCGCCTTGGTTGAGCGCACCGAACCCGCCGCTGTTCCACACACCCGGGCCCAGCAGACCGTTCACCACACCTTGCGCGCACACCTGTTCCACCGTGGTCACCAGAAGGTGATTGCCGGCGTCCGTCTGCGGGATCTTGGTGGTACTGGTATAGAGCAGGTTGTAAAGCGACGTCTGGATGTCCAGCGCCAGCCAGTCGGTACCGGTAATGATGTCCAGGAAGGTACCGTTGGCAACCACTCCGGGTTCGATGATGGCCGTGTTGTTGTTGTACGCCACGAACACGTTGCAGTTGAACCCTTCCAGCGCCGCAATCTGGTTGCTGTTCAGGGTCTCCGCCACGATCCCCGGTTCCTGCTTGTACATCAGGGTGATGACGGTGTTGTTCGCGTTGTAGTTCGTGGTGAGGATGCGGGCCAGCAGCGAGCACACCGCGTAGGCGTTGGAGCTGCTGTACTGCACGACGGTCCGCTTGTACCCCAGCCCCTTGAGCTGGTAAGCGATGTTCGTGGTGTCGGTGGACACCAGCACACCGGCCTCGTTCGTGGTGACGCCATAGATGTGCTTGTTGTTGGCTGCCTCGATGTACGCTGCCACCGCCAGGTGGTCTGCGTCCACCGCACCGGTGATCGTCAGGGCGTACCAGCCTTGGCCATAGTTCTGGTCGAACAGGGTGGCAGCCGACACCGCCGTCTCCGCAGCGATACCCGCCACCGCATAGGCGCCCGAGCTCGTGCTCAGCATTCCCAGGTCACCGCTGATGTCGGTGCCGGTACCCTGCGCACTCAGGAACGAAACGCTGGAAGTGGTGCCGGTGGTCGCACTCTCGAGCTGGAACCGCTGGTAGACCGAGTTCCAGGTCATCGTCCCCGCACCAGCCAGCGCGGTGGTGATGTCCGAGGCGACAGCGTTGAGGTTCGTTGCGGCGCTGAAGTTTAGGCCCGTGACGGACTTGACCGCGCCACCGTCGATGGTGACGTTGAACGAGCCCGCGGTGATCGCGTTCCACACCGACATGGCCTGTTGTGCGGCGCTGAGGGTGGCGCCCACCAGCAGACCTGACGTCGCGGTCTTGGCCCAGCGGCCGATCTTGAGCTCGGTGGGCTGCGGGGTCTGCTCGAACCACAGCACGGCCGCCAGGTACTCGGGCGCGGTGGTACCGAAGTCTGCCGCCACCGCGTCGATCCCGGTGTAGGTACGCATGCGCTCCGTGACGTTGATCACGTCGGAATTCCCCAGCACCAGGAGATCGGAGATGTTCTGCATCTGCGCCGGGTTGGGCGACAGGTTGACCGACACGTTGATCAGTCGGCTGATGGGAAGTGCGGTCGTCATACTGGTCGCTCCTTACGGGGTGTTGATCTGCTCGGTATAGATCTCATTGTTCAGGGTGACTTGGGCGCTTTGGATGGTCTCCACACCGTAGTCGCGGACCAGCTGGCGTCGAACGCTAAACGGCAGGTCCACCCGGTAGAGCCACTTCTGCTTCACCAATTCTGGTACAGTGGTAATATCCCCCGATTCAACGAGCCCCATACTGTTCTGGCTCAGCAGTTCCAGGTTCTGAGCCACCTGCAATCCGTCGTTCAAAATGTCTGCATACATATCCGCATTTGGCCCGTAGAAAGAAACGAGAATATGCAGAATCTGATGCCGTCGAATCACATTATACCCAGGGTTGGACGGATCGGGAAATTCAGCTGCGAAAACGTCAGATTTCCTGCTGACAATTCCAAACGCTGCCCAATCGGTATTCACCGGGGGGATATTGGGCGGCTCGGGTTGCCAGCGCGGCCGAAACAGGCTTCCCGGGAGCCCTGTGACGCCCACGAGCCAACCCTGAAAGAAGTCCTGGAGCGCGGTACCCTCCAGGATGGCCGGTCCCGGGGGCACCTGGGGCGTCAGCGGCCCGCCGGTTGCGCTGGTGTTAGCCATGGCGCATTACCATTCGCGCGCGGTGTAGGTGTCACCAGCCGTACCCAGAATCTCCACGGCAGCGGTGCTGATGGGATGCCCCGGGTACGGCGGAAAAAACCCACCGGGCTGGACCACGAAGGAACCAGGCCCGGTGGAAGCCGCAGCGCCAAGATCGTTCACGTACATAGGGTTGACACCCCGATTCTGCATCACCCAGCCGCTCCGCGTGGTGTTGGCCGCCAGCAGCAGCTGACTTTGAGCGGTGGAGGCAATGGTGCCCGACTTGTCGGTCTGAGCTTCTTGTGCGTGAACGATGACCTGTTGCAACGCACTGTTTCCATCAAGGACTTGAAGCAGCATGATCAGCTCACTGGGATATATTGGGAATTGGACGCCTGGTTGTACTGCACCGCCGCGCTCGGCGTTCCAGGCATTGCGACATCGGTGCGATCCATGCTGGTGCATTCGACCTGCACAAACCCCGGACCGAATTGAGGATACAAGTCGATGGATCGGACAACATAACTGTCACCCCTCCACACCACGATATCCGGTTGCGCCCCTGTGACCTCGCCTTGCATACGGAACTTCGTCACGATGCTGATCGAACGCGACATGGACTGGTAGTCGTCTTTTCGATCCAGGTCGCTTGGACCAATAGCGGTGACCACACCCACCACGTTCACAAACGTCTGGCTCGAGGTGGTGCTCCGCCCATTCGTACCAACAGTCTCCACCCTCCGCAGGACGGTAAACGTGTCAGTAAGATCTGGGTCTGCCAGCAAGGACGTGACGTCAAGGAGAGCCATTTAAACTTCCAGAGCTTTTACTGTCTTGTAGCGGACATGGCGCAGGACGCGGGAAACATAGGCCTGTATCTCATTTGGAGGAAGTCCACCAGCCCACGCCCACTTTCCTTTGACGTTGTAATACGTCTCTCCGTCATCCCATTCGTGTTTAAAAACTTCCATTCCAACGTTGCCGGACGGGGTGTCGTATTGGGCGACTTTGCTCACCGTAAGTTTTTTGTCCCGGGTCTTATGCACGTGGATATGAATGTGCTGGGCCATCACTTGCTCCGTTTGTCACGAATGACATAGTTGATAGAATTGCGTAGCTGCCCTGTATTGACCAGCGGGATGATATTGGCTTCGACCTGTGCGTCCTCGGGGCTGGCCCCTTGCGCAATCAGGTCCATGTACTTCTCTTCGCCCTTGCGGCGCGATTTGGTCCCACGGCTACGGAAACGCTGTGCCACCGTGGAAGGTGCCAGAGGGGGCGGGATGCCCTCGCCAATGGTCTTGCGGATGCTGGCTTGGGCAATGAGCCCCACCGCCATCAGGGTCTGGGTGATGCGGGGGTCCGCACCCGGTCGCAACGACATGGCGCTCTTGGCTGCACCGCGGAACCGGGTGACGATCTGGCCTTTGACTGCGTCGATGCCCGGGCGCATGAAAGGGCGGGCGGGAATGTGGGCAGCGGGGGAACCGTTGTCGTGGATGTACGCCAACGTGGCGTTGTTCATCTCACCCTTGTCTTCGCTGTCGTCCTTGCGTGCAGCGTCCTCACGCGGCACGCCGACCATGACTTCCTTTCGGGAAAGCTGGGCGAACGCGACCTTGACATGGGGTAGCTTGTTGACAATGAGCTTGACAGGGTTCTTGGCCACGATCAGCTGAAGTTCGTGAACCCAGGTGTGGTCAGCGGTCCCGGCCAGCCCGGGCCATTGATCGGGTCGACGTACCCGATCCCGATCTGCAACGGGCCCGAACCCATCATGCGAGCCAGCTTGATGTACCGCGTCCCGTAGACGCTGAGATTCCAGTGGCCCGCGTTGAGCTCGATGCCTGCGTTGACGTCGTAGCTGACGCTCACCTTGTCCACACTCTTGGAGGTGACGGCGCCCACGGTACCACCAGGGACACCGCCACCAGCCGCCTCCGCTTGCGCACGGGCTTCGATGGTGAGGTTGTGCGCAGCGAACAACTCCGCGCCCATGTCCAGCGACGACCCCCAGCGCGCAGCGTTCATGAACTGGTAAGCGAAGTTCAGCCAGAACTGCACTTGCCCGTTCGGGAACTTGCTCGAGCTCGAAAACTCGGGGTAATCGGCGCGGAACTGAGCAACGGAGATCGTCATGCCTTACCCCTTGAAAAGCTCCACCCCGTTGGCCTTGCTGTACCAGTGCTCGGCCAGCACCTTGTCCATCTTCTGGACGCCGGCACGGACGGCATGCACCACGTCGTTGTCCACGCGCAGCATGAACGCCTTGGGCACCGTCACGATCACCTGCTCCACCTTGCTGACCACAGCTTCGGCTTCCGCCTCCAGCTTGGCCAGGGTGCCTTGCTGCGCGGGTTGGGGCTGCGGGGCGGCAGCGGGCGGCACAGCCGGCGCGGGGGTCTCGGTTGCCACGGTTGCGGCGGGGGCAGCGGCTTCGGCGGCTGCGGGGGCGCTGCCTGCCGGTTCCGCCACGTCGGCGGTGGCCCAGGGGGCGGCGGGGGTCTTCGTGGTCATGTTGGCTCTCCTTTCTGTTGGGATTGCGCCCCGCTAGCTTTCACCAGCGGGGCGCGCAGCGACAACCCTTGCGGGTTGCTTACAGGCCGTCGAAGTAGCCGATGGTCTCGGGGTACACCACCTCGACCTGGCCCAGCCGGCAGAAGTACGTCGTCTTGTGGTAGATCGAGTCGTACTGGACGGGGGTCCGTTGCAGCATGGTCATCGGGAACCGCACACGCTTCTTGTCCTTCGTGTACAGGACCGCGCGGTCCACGGTGCCCAGCGTGCCGATGGTGCCACCCACGCCGGCGCCGATCGCCCACTTGACCGGCAGGATCTCCAGCTTGCCGCGCCCGCTCGAGGTCAGGATGTTGTTGTCCTGGATGTACTTGAGGATGGACACGTTGCCGGCGCTCGACACCTTCTGGGTGCTGATGTAGCCGAACTGGGCCGGGGGGAGCAGCATGCGGTTCGGCATCACCGACCACGCGCTGGCCTGCCACACCGAGGTGATCATGACGTTGACGTCCGCCAGGATCTCGTCCGGGGTCTTCTTGCTCCAGTTGGTGGAACCCGAGGCACCGGCGGCCAGGTTCTGCACGTTGGTCACCAGGCTGTTGTTGATCAGACCTGTGGCGCCGACGGTGGTGTCACCGATGTACACCTGCTCGTCGGTGTCCATCTGGTGCTTCAGCTGCAGGCCCTCGTACTTCTGCTGATCCACCGGGCGACCCAGCTTGGCGGCGCTTTCCAGTTCCAGGATGGTGTACTTCAGCTCCATACCCCAGGGCAGAAGCTGGTGCGGAATCTTGGCGATGTCCGCGCTCACACCGGTCATCTGGTCGGTGGTCTTGCCGATCCAGGCCTTGCCGTTGCCGATGCCGTTGCCGGTACCCAGCGAACCCGCCGAGCCGAAGGTGCTCAGGGTGAAGCTGGACACCTCGTCGGCGATGGTGACGTCCTCGCGGAGGTCGATGTCGCGCGACCACGTCACGTCGGCCAGCGGCTCGTGCATGGTCATGTCTAGGCGTTCCAGCTCGCCCACCAGGAAGGCGCCGGTGCTGTCCACCGTGCGCGTGCCGCCCGCCGCGTCCCGCACCTGGAAGGAGCCGCCCAAGGGCTTGCCCGCCATGTTGCCGGCCGCGTCGAGGACGCGGTACGCGGAATCGAAGGTCATGCCGTCGCGCGTCTTGAAGCGGCGGGGCAGAATCAGTTGCTTGCTCATTTCAGATCCTTGTCAGAGGTTGTTTGAGTTCAGCTGAGCTGCCGCTTACAGCTTCACCACGATTTCGACGTAGCCGTTGGCATCCGGCGCACCGTTGAAGAAGGCGTTCGCCAGCGCCGCGGTGTTGCCCGCGCTCGCCGCGCTTTCCACGCCACCCTGCACGTGAACGCCGCTCGCCGCCGCGCACCACACGTACACCGCACCGCCCTTGGCCGCCGTCTCGCCGGACGGAAGCTGGACCATCATGTAGCCCCAGCGCAGCACGTCCATGACACCGTTGGCCGGCGGGGTGCTGTTGCCGAACGCGGCGCTGCCGTAGTTGCTGCCGCTGGACTGCTGGAAGGGGTAGGGGCGCACCGTGAAGCCGTAGGCCTCGGTGACCCCCGTGTCACCCGCCGCGAACGGGCGGACGCCTTGGGTCGTCGCGTCGATCAGCACCGGCTGGCCGAACAGGGTCGGCGGGGCGGAGGCGTCGATCAGGGTCGGTTCGATGCTCGCCGGGTGCGTGCGGTTCACGTCACCGGGGAAGCCGGCGCCCATGCGGAATTGGAAGGCCGCGTCGCGGACCTTCATGCGGGTCTTCTTGCTCATGTGAATCTCCTGAAGTTCAGTGAAGGTCGGACGGAATCAGTGCTTCGCCCAGTATTCCGCGTGCAGGCGGTTGATTTCCGCCAGGCTCATCGGCGCACGGGGCGTCTGCTGGTGCTGCGAATCGCGGGTACCACCGTTGGCGGCAGCGCCGCCGTTGTTGGCCACACGCTTCATCGCCGCGGCGCTGCGGAACAGGGTGCGGACTGCATCGCAGGTCATGCGCTTCGTGTCCAGCTTCTTGCCGGCCAGGATCTGGTCGATGATGGCCCGGGTCTCGGAGACGGCGTAAGCCGCGTCCAGCGCGGTGCAGCGCAGGCCGCAGATGCGCTTGTACGTGTCCAGCGGCTTGGCCGCGCTGTCGAACGTGGGTACCTGGATGCCGGGCACCAGGATCTCGGCCATGGCCACGGTGTCTTGGAAGCTGTCGCGGAACGGGGCGCTGTCCTTGACCTTGTCCTTCGCCTTGTCCTTGCCTTCGCTCTCGGCAGCCGCCTGCAGCTCCTCGGGCATCTCGTCCAGGGCTTCGTCGGGCAACTCTTCGTCCTGGGCACCGCTCGCGGGGTTCGTCAGGGCGTTGACCTGCTGTTGCAGCGCAGCGATCTGCTGACGGAACTCCTCGTGCTCCTGGGCGTTCTGCTCCATAAACTGTTGCAGCTGATCGTCGTCCTGCGTGGCTGCCGGTTCGCCCGCACCACCTTGGCCAGCGGTGTGGACGTGGATGTGGGTGTCACCATCGCTGCCATCGGGGGCGATGCCCAGCTCGTCGCGGGCTTCTTCCGCGATACCTTCCAGCTCCGCCGCATCCTTGGCCTTGAAGGCACGTTGCAGGAAATCGAGCACCTTGCCTTTGCGCTTGCTCATGGTCTTCACCTCGTTGAGTTTGGGTTTCTGGTCGCCGATTGCGCATCGCGGGCCGCAGCGACCTTCCTCGACCAGCGCGATATGGTTGATGATGATGTTCGTCTGCCGCCCGTGACCGGGGGCAGTCTGTTCGTAGTCCGCGTCGTAGCCCAGGCTGATCTCTTCGATCCCCTGTTTCATGATGGCGTCGATACCTTCCGGGGCCTTGATGAGGAGGTCACCCAGCAGCAGGTCGTCCAGCGCACCGGTACCCCTGCGCGGGGACAGACATACACCCACCTCCAACTCTTTCACGTTGGCGGGGGTGACGTCTTCTTCCGGGTGCTGTACCGTGACGCTTTTGCCGTTCGCACTGCCGAGCGTCTGCGGGTTGAACAGGTCCTCGTCCCCGCGCGTGATGCGAACGACCTCGTCGTTCTTGGCAGGTTCGATGGGGGTTTCGTCGGGGCCGTAGATCATGAGCCCGGTGCGCGCCAGGGGCACTTCCTCGCAAAGCAGGAAGCCCTCCGGGGTCAGGCTACGCTTGGGCCCTAGTTTGACCGTCGCGTAGTAGGTGGCGCGCACCGTCACAGGCTTACCCTACGATCCAGGCGGTGCCGTTGGAGAACACCGGGGTGACCACTGCGCCACCACCCGCCACCGCGGATCCGAAAGACGGCGCATTGGCATCGGTCACGAACGTTCGCATGTACGCATTGCTGGCAGCCGCGGGCAGGGTTGCCACGGTGTAGTACCGTGCCCAGGCGCTCCAGACCCCGCCGCTGTAGGTTCGCACGTACCGCCCCAGCACGGTGAACAGAGTCTGGCTCAGCACGCCACCGCTGTTGCGCACCAGAAGCTTGAACTCGGTGTTGGCGTCCCCGGTGGGGCCATTGGTGGCGGTGCAATTCGTCCCGGTGAACTCACCCTGTGTGGTCAGGGTGTTGAGGTCCACCGAGGTGAAGTTCAGTACCTCGAGTGCTCCTTGCGACAGCGCGTTGAGAATGGTGAGCATTTTCGAATTCCTTGCGAAGTGGGATACCCGAGTAATTAGACGTGATTGTAGGTAGTCCAACTATACTCGGGCAATAGAATATTTGATTCTGTCAAACTGTCACGCAATACCCGCCGCAACATTCAACACCGTTTGCGCCGTTGCCCCGTTGGTGAGTTTCACCCGGACATAACGATGCACGATATAGGCGCTGAGTTGGAGCGGGGTATTTGCGGTCAGCGCCCCTTGCGCCAGCGGGTACCACGTGGCAGCGTCGTCGCTCCCTTGCAGCACCGCGCCGTCGGCAGCGGAGGCCTGGTCCGCGTACAGGTTGACCACAAGCTGATCGCCCGTGTTGTTGGCGGTGTCGATGGTGGCCCCGGTGAACACGCCGTTGGCAGCCAGCGGGGTGGAGGTCTGAGGAATCTTCTGCATGGTGTTGCTCCTGGTCAGATGTCAGCGCCGAATTCCCGCGCCCGGATTTCGTCAGCCCGCTTCGCCAGCAGCTCATCGCCGTGCATGCGAGCTTCCCGCGCCGCTGCCAGCAGCAGCTTGCGCGACCATTTCCACTCCCCGCCTTCCTTCTCCTTGACGGGGTACTTGCGCGAGGCGGGCTCGAGGAACACGTTGGCAGGCATCTCCTCGCGGTGCGCGCTGCCCTCGGTGCCGATCTGCTTCTCCAGGCTGGGGCTCAGCTTACCCGCGGCGTTGGCGGACTCGTCTTTGGCTTTGGCATCCTTGGCTCCTTGCGGATGAGCTTTGATCCAAGCAGCAGCCTCGGCAGCAGTCTTAAACGGCCCAGCTTCTGCAACCGGATAACCCTCTTTGAACACATGCCACTTGTCCGGCCCGGTGTTCCTGACGATCAGCTTGCTGGCGTCCTTGGTGCGCTGCACATCACCCGTCTTACGGTTCTTGTTGTTCAGGGATACGTATCGTTTGGCCGCTGCAACCTTGGACGCAGGGTACCGCCCCGGATTCACCGTCGCCAGCTTGATGGTACTCTTGGCGGTCTCGAGCGCGTAGGTCCCGCCAAACTCCCGGTTCAGTCGGTTGTACTCGGCCCGCTCTTCCCCGGTGAGACCGGCGTCCTTCGTTCCCTTGGCCTCCGCTTCGCGTTGCGCCTGGTTGGCCTTGGTCATCATGGTCATGGTGCTGGTACCGGACGGGGCCTTCTGTCCGGAGTAATACTCGTACCGCGCAGCGTGGTACGCGAATTCGCTGGGGAATTGCTTCTTGCTCATCCCGGGCTTGAATTCCATGTCCCGCACCTTGCGCGGGCCCACGTGGATGTGAATATGCTTTGCCATGTCATACCTCTTTCGAAATAATGGGTTCGGGATAGCATCTGCAATTATAAATCATACCGGCGTGCGTGCGGGTACCATCGGACAGAAGCGGCGGGGTGGACCAGGGGACCACCGTTCCCTCCATCTTCTTGTGGCTGTCGCGCACGTCACCGTCCCGGCTGGTGCGCCAGATGTAGTGGGTGCTTCCGATGTACTGTGCGCGTGCCATGGTGAGCCCCGCAGCGGTGCGCGCAATCTCGGTCCGTGCAATCAGCTTTGCCCTGCTCTCCGTCACCTCTCCCGTGCGCAGGATCTCGCGAGCGATCTCGTTCATGCGCGTACCCTCGCTGATCCCCTGTGTGGTCAGCTTGTGTACCCGCTCGGCAGCGTCCATCGGCAGGCTCGTGATCAGGTGGACTTGTTCTTGCAAGAAGGCGCGCAGGTACTCACCCGTCGGTGCGTCTTGGATTTCCTTGCGCAGTGCGCGCCCCATCGTTCGACCCAGCTGAGCCCAGGCGTTCTCATCCTTGTCGGCAATGCGCGTCACCATCTTGTTGGCGACCGCAGTGGCCCACGGGCGGATCTGCTCCGCGTACCTGCGCAGCGCCAGCTGAAGCTCCACGCTATCGTTGACCACACCATCCGGCGCCATCTGCTTGACGATCTTTTCCACCTCTCGCGACAGCTTGCGCAGTGCGCGCAGGTACTCCGCCTCCAGGCGTTCGGCCATTGCAAAACGCTCGCGCGCCTTGCGGCGCAGCGTTTCGTTCCGGACGTCGTCTTTCGTTCGCATCAGATCCGCACCGAGATGTTCGTGCGTTCTTCCTCGTTCCCCTGCGGGGTAGCCACCGCCGGGTCGGCCCCGGTTGCTGCGGGGGATTGCACGGAGGGCACATTGGGCGCAGGGGCCGCCGCTGCGGGTTCGCTGCCGCTACCCCCTTGAGCGGGATCGTCTTCCGGCAGCGGAGGCCCTTCAGTTTCGGCCTCGTCGATCATTTCGTCGGTGATGGTGGTGAACACCCCGGTGATCTTGCTGGCCTGCTTGAGCTCCTTGAGCACCGTGGCGCGGTCGATCGCCCCGGTCTCCTCGGCCGCCAGCACCGTGCGCCCCACGCTCTCCGCCACCTCTGCCTTGTCCTTGGCGTTCATCTCCCACAGGCTGCGGAAGGCGATGGAGAACTCGTCGCTCACGTCGATACCCTCCGACATGGCTGCAACGCGGTACACCTTCGTCATGCCAACCTTGAGGTCTTTCTCCTGGGCTTGTTTGATGGTGTCGTAGTAATTCTGGAGGTCGGTGTCCCCGGTGCTGAACCCTGCGGGGCTTTGGCCGAAGAGGCGCAACAGGGGGATGCCCAGCGCCCCCGCAATCTGCTGCCCAAACTGTTGCAAGGCGTCGGACAGCCCGCTGAACGCACCGTGGCTATCACCCTGGAACTCGTCTTCGCCGTCCATGATCGTGATACCCTCGATCCCTTGGAAGCGGCGCATCATGTCCACGTACTTGACCAGGCCGTTGAGAGCATCCCCACCCTGCGCAATCACCTCGCGCATGCCCTTGATCTTGTACGTTCGCATGTACGACTTGTACACGAGCTGAGCTGCACCGGTACTGGCGCTGTCGAACGCTACCATGCGGTCGTAGAGCCGCTCGAGAATGGACAGTCCCCACAGGTTCTCCGTCAGGCGCTGCCAGTAGGGCAAGCGAATGCCCTCCAGCCGGATCACGCGGCTGTGGTGGATGGTGACACCGCTCAGCGCGGGGGCTTGCGCGGTCACGGTGTAGAACTTCGGCAGCCCCAGGTCGGGGCCAAACTGCGTCACGAGGTTGTTGAGGCTGGGGTTCACCATCCAGCGGTCCAGCGCCATGAGGCCGAAGAACTGCCCTTTGCGAATGGTGTTGAGGCGCAACGGGGTGGACATGTCCTGGCCGTCGATCAACATCACCGCAATGCACCCGCCGTACAGGCGCGCCCACTTGATGGTGTCGTTGACCGCGTTCCACACCCCAAGCGACGTGATGCTTTCCTCGATCTGGCTGATCTCATTGGGGTCCAGCGCCTGCGCCATGATGTCCACGCCAGCACGAGTCATGTCGTCCGCGACCACATCGATGGCCACACCGCCCAGCCAGCTTCCGCGATGCACCCATTCCAGCAATGTACGGTTGCGCGTGACGGGGTTGAACCCGTAAGTGCTCCCGGTCATGGGGTTGTCGCTGCCCACCCCCAGGTTCTGCGCAAAGTTGACAAAGCTGTCCGCGGTGGCACCGCTGAGCCCTTCGTTCTTGCGACGCCTCTGGTCTTGGTTGAGAGCGGTCTGCGCTGCACGCGCCACGCTCTTGGTCTTGGGTGGCTTGTTCGACGTTGCCATGTTCATCCTTTCTGTCCGAGTTTCCGCCACACGTCCAGGTTGCTCCCGGTCAGCATGGTGAATGCGCGAGAGCTTCCATCAACCTGATCGTCGTGACCGACATCCCCACCGAACGCCTCCAGCTCACCGAAGTACGCATCGTTCCAGGCACCGCGCAGCACATCCACGTTCCCCTTCTGCCACTGTGCAGCGAAGGGTTCTGCCCGGGTGATCTTGTCCCCGGACTCACGTGACACCTCTACCGCGTAGCCCGCCAACTCTTTGACGTAACTCTCGCCCTGTTCCTTGCCAGCCTGCCCTGGGTCTTGTGGCAGGCCGATCTTGACCTTGTACGTGTCATTGTTCGCGGTGCGCTTGATCGTTTCGCGAACAATGGCAGCTCGTTTCCGCTGCCGGACGACGTCCAGTACAATATAGCGGCCATTTTTGCGCAGCCCCATGAGCACGCCAGCAGTCCAGTCAGGGTCTGGGTTCTGATCGCTCGGCTCAGTTGCAGCCAAGTCCCAGCCCCGCACCAGCTTGACAAGGTCGTTCGGAAGCTCATCCAGGATGGTGACTTCACTGCGACGGAAGTACATGCCCGCTGCGGGACGCACCTTCCAGTTACCGTTGAGCAGTCGTTCGCGCTCCACACGGCTCATGGCCATCAGGTTGGCTCGGTAGTCCGGGTCGCTCTCCGTTAGCGCCCTATTGTCACTCAGCTTGGCAGGTATGAATGTGACGCTCTTGGGGCGGATCTGGTTTTCGTGGTCCCGCGACAGACCTGGGATGCCGTGCTTCTCGTACAGCTCTTCCGCGCTGTCACCCCAGATGATGCTGTCGGCAACACGAATGAACCATCGAATCTTCCCCGCGCGCTCCGGGATGGGTAGCCCTGTGTCCTGGTCGATCCACCAAGAGATAAAGTCCGCCACCCAGGAGTCGGCATCCGGGTTTGTGGTCGCGCGCACATACGGTCGCACACCGCACGTTGAGCGGTTGCGCGACAGCATGTAGAAGAATTGTGTCTTCGTGAAGTGCGTCAGCTCATCGAAGATGATGAGCGGGATCTGCGCCCCCTGCCAGTCCAGCACCGTGGACTCGTGCTCCAGGTGCGCCATCTTGACCTTCCCACCACCGGGCCAGTTCCACTCGAGTACATGCGAGACAGGCTTGCCACCTGTCAGCGGGTACATCTTCATGGACTCGTCCCACAGGCCGCCTGGGTTGCGGATCTGTGTGGTGTTGCGGCGCAGGAACAGGGAGCTGAACTCGGGGTTCGTGGTCACGTGCCGCAAGGGCTCGAACACAGCACCCCAGGTCTTGCCACCGCCTGCTGCACCGCCGTAGATGGCAATGTCAGCAGGGGTGGACGCGAACTGCTCCTGTGGCCCCGGCTGGGGGCGGATCACCTTAGTCGGCGCTGTCATCGGGCTGCGGTTCGGTCTTAGCCTTGTCGCGCCCGTTGTCCGGGATGTAGAACTGCACCGGGGAGTTCACTTCCAGCTTCGTCTCCACTGGTGCATCCAGGCCGTACATGTTCTTGATCTCCTTGAGTGCGCTCACGCGCGCTCCAGCAGACCCATCCGGGCCCTTGTTCGTTGCCTCCCGCCACAGGCTGCGCGTGATGCGCTGACGCCACACATCCTTCTCGGACGTTGCACCCAGCGAAGCCTCGAGCTCCTTGATCTTCTGCCGAGTGTAGGACTCACCCATGAACACCCGTGCGAAGTGGACCGCGAAGCTGGAGCTGTACCCGCAGCGCAGGGCAGCGGCGACCGGGTCGTAGTCCTCCACGTACTCGGAAGCAAACTTGTCCCGAATGCCCTTGTCGGCTTCACCGAGCTCAGGTGACCACACCAGGCCCATCTGCGGTAGCTTCTCGTCCGGCTGGGACGACGGACCCCAGGGAGCCCGTTCGGCCGCCTGAGGTTTTCCCGTTGATTCCTTGCGTCCCACTTGATCACCTCTGTGCGCTGTGACAGGCCGCTGTGGGCCATGTTTGAGTGCTCAGAGTATAGTGGGATCGGATAAGTCTCTACAACGGCCCACGCCGAGAAATCAAACCTGCGGAGTGTACCCGAGGTGGAGCATGTTGGTGACGTGCTGACGGAACCACACCAGGAAGTCGTCCATGGTGATGGTGACGCGGTGCTCCAGCGACATGGGCAAGCCCTGCGGGTCCGCCACGTACGGCAGCATCAGATGGGCCATCATCACAACGTTCCACTTCTTCTGGTTCTGGCGGTACATGAGCACGGGGCGCTCCGCATTGCGCACAGCACTGGCAACGCACTGGCGCCACCACTCGTTGACCGCGAGCTGCTCCTGGCGCTTGACTTCGATGGCAAGCCCGAAGGTGTTCGTCAGGTCGCACCCGCCCACCGCGCTCTGGTTCTGGTTGCGCTGGATGATGTTGCCGCGGGGCACCGGGACGCCGTAGACCTGCATCTGCTCGCGCACCACTGGCTCCAGCAGCGCCACGATCTCGCGCTCCCCGTTCGCGCCCTTTTCCTTCACGTTCTTCAATGCCATGCCAGCTTCCCTTTGAGTTGTGCTTCGATGATGTCGTTGCGCATGCCCATCAACTGGCGCATGTGGTCACGCAGGATGCGCAGGTTCTGCGCGACCTCCCAGCGGGCCTGCCGCGCTCCCACCTTGTAGATGTACACCTCGGTCATGTAGAAGCCGAAGGTGCAGGGATTGCCCGCAGCGTCCCACTTCGTGAACGACCAGTGGATGCAACGGTCGTTCTTGCGAGTGCGGCTCCACGCGCCATCCCCAGCCTCGCCAAACACCCAAGGCGCTAGGCGCGGCCGAAAGATGCGGTCCTCATGCACCATCGGGCTCCAGCACCGTGCCGCGCTCTGCGGCCTTTGCTTGGGGCGTGCGCGGGTCCTTGCGGTACCACGTGAAGGTGAGGAACCCGTCCTTGCGCTCCGCACGCAGGAAGCCGAAACGCAGACCGGTGATGCGGTTCGATCCGTTGATGGGGATGCCGCTCTTGCGCATGGCGTTGATGCAGTGCTCCTCGTGCTTGTGGGCGGGGAGCTTGTCCAGCAGCGCCTGCGGTACCCTCACCACAGTGGCCTTGGCATCACCCTCCGGGCGTGCGTTCAGGATGGCTTGGAGGCTGTACTGTGCCGGGACCGAGAGCGGAGCACCCGGTACAGAGCGCGGGAAGGAAGAAATAGTGCTAGCCATAGCAGTCGGATGATGTGGATGAAGGTGACGAGGACGAACCCCACGAAGGAGCCCAACACCTCGAGGATGTAACCCAGCGCAACGATGCACGCCAGGACGAGCAGGAACGTGATCATGACGCTGATCATGGCAGCCTCCTAGGGGATGCAGACTTCGAACAGACCCGCGTACGGCCCGACCTTCACATGCGTCAGCTCGCCCGGGGAACAGTACCCGTATTCGTACCCTTGCATGGACAGCACCCGGCCGTTGAACCGAGCGATGTCGGATGCGGTGCGCGCGTCCTGCTCGCTTGCATAGTACAGCCAACTCACCTTGCAGCCCCCACGATAATCTTGATGCTTCGGGTACGGCTTCACCTTCTGGATGGACATGACAGTCTCCTTGACGCGCCCCTTGCGGGGCGCTGGTTACAGCACAGTGCTAGGGCCGGATGGGCGCGTCATGGTCCAGGACGTATCGTTTGATTCGTTCACGGCTTTGGGTTGTCTCTTCGCTCTCGCTGGTGAGCCCCTGCTTCTGGTCGTTGTACGCACCGTCAGCGTACCACTTCAGCAGGTCCTCTAACTCTTGCATGTCGAACGGCGCACGTTCCACCAGCTTGACGTCCGCCCCCACCCGGTCGCTCACCTCGTTGAACTTGTGCAAGGTCGCGCGCCCCAGGTTCACGTCCAGCCGCGCAGCAAGGAGGTCGAGGTAAGTCTGGACGTCACCCAGCTCACGCTCCACGTAGAGCTGCGACTCGTGGGTCCACAGGAAGTCACCCCGGTCGTACTTCTTCATGTAGTTGGCCAGCTCACCCAGCTCACCCAGCAGCGCCATGAACCAATTGGCAACAGGCCAGTCGAGCACCCCATTCGGGTGACACAACCGCCCTTGGCCGTCACGAAAGCGGATGCACCGCGCCAGGTTGGCCTTGCGGAACTCATCGAATGTCAGACTCATGTCAATCTCCTGTAATGGCGCGAATGGCGCCTTGGTTGCACGTCACCGGTGCATGGGGGTCCTGTGCGCGGCGCTTGTCCGCGAACCAAGGGCTACAGGCCGCGCGTAGCTCCGCACGCACCTCCGCCCGTGCTTGCACGAGGGCAGCGTGCTGAGTGGACTGTGCGCCCGCCTGCACCCCTGACATGTAGATCTGCCTGCTGTGCAGCACCGCGAACGTACTTCCGATGACCACAACGGCAGCGCCCATCGTCATCAGGATGCCGCGCATGGTGTAGTAGAACTCAAGCAGCAATGCGCGGTAGTCCATCGTTCATCTCCTGGAACGCCATCATCACCTGGTGCATGGTGTGATCGTCGTGCGGGTTGATGTCAATCTCCACTGTACCAGCATCAGACCAATCGGTGTACGGTAGAAGAGAACGAAACTGCTGTTCAAACACCCCCACGAGGACAAGGCGCTTGCGGAACAACCCTTCTCTGCGCCACTTGAGCGCACGCAGACGACCGATCCTGTAGACGACTGTTGTGCTGACCATCATTTCCTCCGAACTGTGATGCGTGAGCGCAGCATACGAGCATCGCGGTCAGCTGGGGTTGACAGGTCTTCGACCTGCACCTGAAGCGTACCCTGCACCACCTCGCGCTCTTCCACGCGGTAGGAGCTAAGGCTCTCGAACGTGTCCTTGCTCACCCGAGCCCCTTCGTTCAGCACCTTGGCCCGGGCGTGGGCGAAGGCCGGTTGCGCGTACACGTCAACCACGCTGCTCCACTCGGGCCCTTCACGAATCAGGAGGTAGACTTTCATGGCAGTCGGGTGTCCACGTTGACGAACACGGGCGTCTTGATGCCCCAGGGTAACGCCTGCAGGCGCGCAGCCTCCTTGGCGATCTCGTCGAGTTGCTTGTTCAGTGCAGCACGCGCACGCGCACGCAGGATCCGCATGTACGGCTCGGTGATGGTGTGCGTGCGGTACCGCCCACGGACGGGTCGTTGTGTCCAGATGCTCATGTCTACCCCCTTAGAACGGAATGTCGTCATCCAGGTCACCGAACCCGTCGTTCTGCGGTGCGGTGGTCTTTGCAGGCTCTACCTTACGACACAGGTTGTCTTGCATGGGTTGGCTTGTTTCAAAGTCGACCCACTGGTCGCACGCATGCACCAGCACGCGCGCAGGCGGACGTTGACCACACAGCCCGCACAGCTCCGTGGCTTCGGTGAAGTGCTTGCAGGTGAGACAGCTCGCATAGTCGTCAGCCAGCTGGAGCTCGTAGATCTCCGCCGCCACTTCCTTGAGGCGGTCGGTTGCAAGTACGACGGGATGTGTCATTTGCTGTGCCTCGCAGCGTAGTCGATGTCCTTGAGAATGGCGTATTGCTGGTAAGACCTCAGCTCATCCCACACGCTGCACATACCAGGAGGCAACGATGCAGCGTATTTCCTGCTGAGCTTCCGCAACTTGCGCTCCATGTTGAGCCTGCGTCTTTCGTGCTGAGCCCGTTCGGCTCGAAGATGCTCCTGCATCTTTTGGAACTGCGCTTCACGCGTCAACCGGGCTTGGAGCTCTCCAGTTGTAATGACCGCACAAACGACGTCCATGCGAGAGCCAACACTCACCACCTTGACGTCGCCGTCCGGGTGGAATCCTGGGTTCTCGTACAGGAATCGCTGTCGCTCTTGACGCAACAATTGTTCAATCGACCCACACGTTGCTTGACTAGCAATATGCCCGGAGGTAGCCATGTCAATAGTCTCTAGCAACTGATTATAGAACATCTGACGGATGTCGTTCATTCTCTTCCCTCACCATGTTGTAGATGCACAGCTCGTCGGTCAGCGGGATGCCCATGTACCGGTACCAGCCAGGCTTCATGGCAATCTTCTCCGCGATGCGAGCACGAATGATGCGCAGGGATTCGCGTGTGGGATTGTAGTCACCCCAGAACTGCGTGTACATGTACCCGTCGAACAATGCGGCGTTATCGTGGTACGCACTCACGTCCAAGCTGAACCCGCGCTCACCCAGCTCCAGGAACAACTCTTGATGGCGCTGCGCCAGGTACTGCATCTTGTCGTAGAAGAAGCTGACGTGACCGGTGTTGAGCGTGAACGCGGGCGGGATACGTGCAAGCACCTCGCGCTCCGGTCGTGCCACCATGCTACGAGCGAGACTGTGCGGGACCATCTTGATCTCGCGGTACTCCGCCATGACGTGCTGGTCCGTGAGCTCCGTCACGCAGACAAGGTTGATGCGTGTCATCGTGTCTCCAAAAAGACGGACGGGTGCGCAGCACATGCGGCGCGCAACCCGTCCCGAACCGCCGAGCTGGGGGCAACTGCAAAGTGCTCGGCGTGCTTGCAGTGTATGCGAGCCCCTTACGGCCGTGTTGACGTGTTGCAACCCCTGCTGACCACATGTGCGTGCGTGCCGTTAGCGTGCGGAGCTGGCGCAGCAACTTCGGCGCCACCCCTCTGAGGCCCCCTTCGGGGATCGTAGGGGCGAGCGGTCGCGCTGCAAACGGCTGCAATGTTAATCGCGCTTTGTACGATTGTTCCGATTATTCTTGCCGTGCGTGCTGATGCTGCTGTGGATAACCAGGCTAACACACTCGAATGTTAATCGGGGTAAGTGCATGTGTTTACTACGCAAAAGAGCATTGCATTAGTTTTATAGGGGGGGGTGGGGGTAAAGTGTAGCCAGGTAGGCCCCTCCCCCGGCCCCGGCCTACCGGCACACATGCTCACCCCCCTGTAAAACCGGTTAATTTGTTAATTTCCTTATTCCGCAATTCTATCGGTAACATTGCCCATCACTACAGCACGGTTGACGCCACCCCCATTGCCCGGGGTCGCCACCACCCCTAAACTGCACCCACATTCACCGCCCACAGGTTACTCTCATGTTCAACAAGGTCTTCTTGGAACCGCCCCCACACCTCACATTCCAGGTGGCGGACGCGCACCAGTTCACACCCGCGGAGGTGGCGGAGCTGCACGACCATTTCTACCTTCTGGCGCGCACGCAATGGGGTGTCAGCGACCCTGCTATGTGGAACCGTCTCTGGCCCCTGTCCGCGGTGGGATCCATACCCAGCGTCGCACGGTTCCCCAGCGTGTTGATGGACCCGAACGTTCGCTTCGCACCAGGCGAGGAGCCCAACCTCAAGCCCTACCACGAGTCTGTCCAATCTGCGTACAAGCGCATCCGTGACACGTACACCCGCATCCCGGAAATGGCATGCGGGGTGTGCTTCACTGCACCGGCTGCGGACTGGTGGCCCTATGCAGAGCTCTACCCTGTGGTCATCACCGCGGACAATCCGACAACGCTGCTTCACGCAGTCTATCTGTCCGTTGGGCTGGTGAACGAGGAGGCTCGCGCCGATTACGCACGCCCACGTGGGCAGCGCACCAGCACCAGCCGCAACCCCGAACGCTCAGCGCGGTACACGGCCTGGTTGGCGGCCTGCGCTGACCACAGGGAACGCCTTGCCGCTGCACGGGCGGAGTACGAAGCAGCGTTCGAGGAAGCGGAGCGTGCCCGTCGTGCGTGGCGCGATTTGCAGGCGCAGGGTGCCCCGCGTTGGGAGCCCTGACAACTGTTGTAGTGAGCTACCCGTGCCCCTTACACTGCACGTCCCGATCGCACGTTCCACCCCAGGATGTTCGTATGCCCAACACCGTGCAAGAAGAATTCGATAAACGCTACATCACGAGCAGCGAGATCACGCGCACGCTCAACATCAGCCGCAGTACGCTCATGGACGCACGGCGACGGGGTAAGCTCCCGAATGCCATCTTCGTGCAGGGGCAGATTTACATCTGGCGCCGTGAGGACGTGGAACGCTACCTGTCCGCCTGGAGCACCGTGCTGGACGCTCGTCGTCGGCAGGGGGTGCAATGAGCGACGGGAAGAGACTCATTGACATCCACCGCGTACCAGACGAACTCAAGCAGACGCCCAACTGGTGCATCGCTGCACCGGACAAGAGCCCGTACACCGTCACAGGACATCGGGCCAATGTGACGTCGCCCCATACGTGGGGTGAGTTTGACGACATGGTGGAGGTCGCTGCCAAATGGGGTGCGGGCAGTGGTGTGGGCTTTGTGCTTGCCGCTGGATGTGGATACGTCTGCATTGACCTTGACGTCAAAGACGATACACCACCGGAGGTGCTGGCACGCTACGACCGCATTATCCACACCTTCGATTCCTATACGGAGCGCAGTACCAGCGGGCGCGGGTTCCACATCTGGTTGCGCGGGTACACCGGGGTCGGGCACAGGCGCGACGGGGTGGAGGTGTACAGCCAGGAGCGGTTCATCGTCTGCACGGGCGACGTACACCTGGAGCGCCCCATCCGCGAGGCGGGCGAGACGCTCAACCTGTTGATCCAGGAGATGCAGCCCAAGGACACGAAGGCTGAGCTCAAGGAACAGGAGGCGGTAGAGGATGACGCGGTGGTGTGGCAGCGCGCATGCACAGCGGAGAACGCGGACAAGTTCAAGGCGCTGTGCGGTGGGGACTGGCGCGGGATGGGGTACCCGTCGCAATCGGAAGCAGACCTGTCCCTCCTGTCCATGCTCGCGTTCTACTCCAAGTCCAACGAACAGGTGCGGCGCATGTTCCGCGCCACCGAGCTGGGGCAGCGCCCCAAGGCCAGCCGCAACGACACGTATCTCAACCGCACGCTCACCATCATCCGTGGCCGCCAGGAGCGTGAAGAGCAGTTCCAGAAGGCCACTGTGCAGCAGGCGTCCGCCCTTGCGGACAAGCTGTCCAAGCCCACAATCGATCTTGTGCAAGCTACCGCCACGGTGGCGCCGCGCGTGCAGATCGAAGCGCCCAACCTGCACGCACTACCCTGGCCGCCGGGGTTCGCGGGCGAGATTGCAAAATGGTTCTACGCCATCAGCCCCCGCCCGGTGCAGGAGATCGCCATTGTGTCCGCGCTGGGGTTGTTCGCGGGGATCTTTGGGCGTGCGGTGCAGATCAACGGTAGCGGGGTCAACCTCTATCTCGTGCTGGTCGCCCGCAGTGCGATCGGCAAGGAAGCACTCCATACCAGCGTCAGCAAGCTGATCCAGTTGACCCATAGCGTGCCCGCAATCAGCGGCCGCGTGGACTTCAGCGACTACGCATCCGGACCCGCACTCATCAAAGCGTTCGGTGACGGGCGCACCAGCTTCGTCAACATTGCGGGTGAGTGGGGTCGCAAGCTCAAGAAGATCTCTGACGACACGGCGGAAGGCCCCATGTCGTCGCTCCGCACAGTCATGACGAACCTGTACCAGAAGAGCGGTGCAGGGACCATCGTGGGTGGCATCGGGTACAGCGACAAGGAGAAGAACATCAAGAGTGTGGACGGGGTTGCCTACAGCATGGTGGGCGAAACCACCCCGGACAACTTCTACGAGTCGCTCACGAACACCATGATGCAGGACGGGTTCCTGTCTCGCTTCGTGGTGGTGGAGTACGCGGGGTTGCGACCTGCCCTCAACATGTACCCGGACGCACCCATTGACCCGAACGTGCTGGGGCACATGATCAAGACCGGGAACTTCCTGGACACCATTGGGCCCATGGCGTTCGTACCTGCACGCATGGACCTGGAAGCTGCTGCCATCCTGGAGGAGTTTGACAAGGAGTGCGACAAGCAGATCAACAGCACGATGGATGAAAGCTGGCGGCAGATGTGGAACCGCGCGCACCTCAAGGCTCTCAAGGTTAGCGCCATCCTTGCTGCTGCGGACAACGTGTCGGACCCGCTGATCACAAAGGTGCAGACGGACTGGGCGCTGGACCTGATCCGTCGCGACATCCGCACCATGAGCCGCAAGATCCACGACGGTGACGTGGGTGACAACGATGTGACGCGCGAGCGCAAGGTGCTGGCCATCATGCGGGAGTACCTGCAAGAGCCGCTCACGGCTGGGTACGCTGTGCCCGCCCCCATGCGCGGCGCTGGGGTGGTACCGCGGAAGTACCTGCTCCAACGCACCCAGCGCGTCAACTCCTTCCTCAAGCACAAGCTGGGCTCCAACAAGGCTCTGGACGACACCATTCGCAGTCTGTGTGACAGTGGGTACATCGTGGAAGTTCCGCGCACCAGCATCCCGTCGGACTGGGGCTTCGTGGGCAAGTGCTATCGCATCTTGTCCTTGCCCGATGTGATGTAGTGCTTGACAGTTGTACGGGGAATATGAACCCCGTACTATGTACCTGCACACCCGCCCCGGGTGCTTCACAGGAGATACGCATGGCAGAGCAACTCGACCTCCCCTTCGATGGAGTGGAGACGGAAAGGGGAGAGGACCCCCAGCCGGTGCTCGTGGATTACGAGCAGATGGTCCGCAACCTGTTCAAGCGGATGGATTACCACAACTCGCTCTGCGGTGGCCAGGACGGTGCGTCGCTGATGCACGCTGCCATCGGCGTGTGCGGTGAAGCTTACGAGCTCACCCAAGCCACGCACCTGGGAAACATCATCGAAGAGCTCGGTGACCTTGTTTTCTACAGCGCGGCCATGGCCCAAGTGATGGTGGACAGCGGCCTGGATGACGTCGAGAGATCAATCTCGGAAACGGCGGTCAGCTACGCTCGCAGCTCCAGCAAGCCGCTCCAGGAGGTGCTGAACGACATCCTGTTCATGGGTCACAACCTGCTGGACAGCGCCAAGCGGGTATGGATCTACGGCAACGACATGATCGACCACCAGGACGATCTCGAGGACAACCTGGGCGGGATCCTGGGGGCGATTTCGGTATACGCCACGCGCCTGAACCTCGACATGGACAGCGTGCGCGAGCAGAACCAGATCAAGCTCGGCAATCGGTACCCGGGCGGGGTGTACAGCAACGCAGCAGCCACGGCGCGCGCCGACAAGGGGGACTGACCATGTCGCAGGGACCGCATGCAAGACCCGGTCCCAGGTCCCTCACCGTGGGCCTGGGTGCCGTTGAAGAAGGGTTCGGACCGCTCGTTACCGTCACCTCGACTGTCGGAGCGGAGGCACGCCGCTTCTACCTGACACCGGTGGAAGCTGAAGCCCTGGCCAATGCGCTCCGAGCAATGGCACATGCGGTCAGGGTGCACCACGAGCGGCACGGGGAGCAATTGCTTGACCTCCCGGTGCTCAGTGACATTCTTCCCCCACGCCAACCCCACGTACAGGACTAATCATGGCCGAAGTACCCCCCATGCCCGTCGCCACCGAGGACGATCTTGCCCGGTGGTACAAGCTGAAGGAACAGCTCGCGTCGCTCAAAGCGTCCGAGATGTTGCTGCGCAAGTTCATCTTCAACAGTTGGTTCAAGGAACAGGAAGGCACACAGACCCACGACATGGCGGGTGGGTTCGTGTGTAAAGGTTCCATGGACTTCAACTACAAGGTGGACGAAGCCACGTTTCAGACGCTGCGCGAGAAGTTCATCGAAGAAGGTATCCAGGAACCCGACAAGCTGGTGCGCTGGAAGCCAGAGCTCAACAAGGCCAATTACAACCAATTGACCGCGGAGCAACGTGCGTTCTTCGACCAGTGCATCACCATCACACCGGGCAGCCCCACGCTGGAGATCACCCAGCCCAAGCCCAAGGGCAAGCCCAAAGCACCGCCCACCGTTGCACCCAAAGGCCAGGAGAACCTGTGAAACTGTTCGAGTACATCGGTACAACCTTGGCGGTGCTGGGGACGCTCCTGATTGCGACGGGGCACCCTGGCGCCACCAGCCCGTGGCCCTGGTCGATCATGATCGTCGCCAGTGCTTTCCTGCTTTACTGGTCCAGCAACATCAAAGCTTGGGCTTTCTTCGCGCTCAACATCGTCTACGTCTGCCTGGACGTCATTGGGCTGTACAACGCATTACACTGAGGAACCGACATGATGAACCCACTGATCAAGGTACTCGACCACGGGCATGCCCGCCTGGTTGACAGAT
>JAEHJW020006906.1_pt1 | contig 32883 bp, 44 predicted proteins | sample 9271431 | NCBI WGS metagenome assembly JAEHJW02 | reverse complement strand
GATAAAGAAGTCTATCAAAAGATGAAGATTGTTAAGGCTTATATGTGGAAGAAGAAAGATAGTGTCGCTTTAGCGATTTATGCAGCCGAGTTGTGTATTAAAAAATTTGAAGATAAGTATCCTAACGACAGTCGGCCAAGAGACGCGATTGAAGCAGCTAAAAAATGGTTAAAGAATCCAACAGAAGCAAATAGGTCGGCGGCGTGGTCGGCGGAGTCGGCAGCGGAGTCGGCGAGGTCGGCAGCGGAGTCGGCGAGGTCGGCGAGGTCGGCGGCGGAGTCGGCGGCGTGGTCGGCGAGGTCGGCGGCGGAGTCGGCGGCGTGGTCGGCGGCGAGGTCGGCAGCGGCAGCTAAACAGGGAGTTATCAATCAAATAAACACCTGGTTAGAAAATCACACTAAAGAGATGGAGGAGATACGTGGATAACCGTCTCTATCTTCCTATCGCTATTCTCCTCATAATCTCAATAGGTTTATTTCCTCCGGTCTTATTTCTCTACTTCCTCGCCCTGGTAATAGCTGGTCTTTGGTGGTTAGGAGACAAGATTAAGACGCTTATTAGTTCAAAGAAACTATGACCAAATCTTCTAAAACAACTTACAAGGCACTATTTATAAAAATAGGTAACAAGTGGATAGATTGTGTCATCTTCGGTGAAGATACTGATGGATTTTTTGCCGTCAACATTAAAGATGTGCCTAGATCATCATTGAGATGGAGGAAAATTAAATGACCCTCTCCAATGCCATCAAGAAATACATTACCAATTTAAAACATGAATGAAATACATTGATTCCGACGTAGTTTATATGATCGAAACCATCCTTGGTTACCTTGATATGGGTATGGTTGATAAAGCCAAAGACCACTTGGAGAACCTACAGAGATGGTTTATAGATTTATCCTTTACACTAAAACCGATTAAATATTACCCCTCCCATGCTCCAAAGAAGAAGCGAACAAGCACTGGTTAACCAGGTAATCACCTATCTCAATCTCTATGGTCATTACGTTTGGCGTCAGAATACTGGAGCTATGACTACTGAGGGTGGACGATTTGTCAGATTTGGTCACAAAGGTATTGCTGATGTCATTGGTGTTTTAAAGGATGGCCGATTTATCGCGGTGGAATGTAAAGTCGGTAAGAATAAGCCAACCCAGTTTCAAAAAGACTTTTTAGAGGACATTACGAAGCGTGGTGGAGTAGGGATCGTGGCCTATGACCTTGATGATGTTGTAAATGCGTTATCAATGTTAGATAATCATATCTAATTATTAATTTAAAATCTTATGTTCAAAAAAAAAGATAATGAAAAAAAAGAGATGAAGAAACTCGGTAGAAAAGAATTGAGGAAAGAAGAGAAAAGAGAAAAGAAGAAAAAATAGTGATATGCTATCAGCAGCTTCCAATTGAACATTGGCGGCCACAAGAAACTCTTCGTAAGGGGAGTTTTTTGTATGGTACAATTGTTTATTAGGCATACTATGAAAAATTTTAAACCAGCACCAGGCATTGCCGTTATTGAAGGAGTAGAGGAACAAATTGAGGGATTAGTATTAACTCAAAAATCACAGGGAAGAATTATTAAGGGTAAAATTATCTTTATGGGGGATTATGATACTACTTCAACAGGTGAAAAAATATTACCCGAAAGATATGGAAAAGTTGGAGATTTTGTTTGGTTTATGCATTATTACGATGAGGGAGGAGTTGATATTATGACTATTAAGGGCAAAAAATACTTTGCGGTTAAATGGGCTGATATTAGAGGTAGGGAGATATGAAATCAATTGATACTTTTTTTTATATCATTATCACTGCTCTGATTGTCTTTTGGATTTATATCACCAATAGTCCTAAAAGTATGGTTTGTATAACAACGACCCCTGATATTCAAAGTTGTACTATCGTTAATTCTTTAGGTAAATAATGCTTCCCAAAACTCAGGTTTTATTTTACGAAAAAGCCAGAAAGAAATTATTAAATGGAGTAAATTTAATGGCTAATGCTGTTGGTAGCTCTTTAGGTCCCAGAGGTCAAAATACTGCTATTGCCAGAACGGCTCCTAATGGAGAAATTTATGAACGGATTGTTTTACATGACGGTGTGAGTATCTCCCGTTCAATTGAGCTTAAAGATGAAACTGAAAACATGGGAGCTTCTCTATTGCGGGAAGCAGCCCAAAAACAGGTTGATGAAGTTGGAGACGGAACGACGGTAGTGATGATTTTAGCTCAAGCGATTATTCAGGAATGTATGCAATTAATAGGCGCCGGAGTTAATCCAATGTCGTTGCGTGTCGGTCTTGAAGAAGGAATTAAGAAACTTATCAAAGAATTAGAATTAATGGCTCTTCCAATTAAAAATGGTAAAGATTTAAAATTTATTGCCACCATTTCGGCAGAAGACAAAGAATTGGGAAGTTTAGTAGCTGAAACTTTAGGAAAAGTTGGTAAGGATGGGATTATTGACGTTGAGGAGTCAAAATCAGTTGAAACTATAGTCGAACATCAATTAGGAATGCAATTAGACAAAGGCATGCTTCATCCTTATTTTATGACTAATCCTGAACGACAGGAAGCGGTTTTAGAAAATGCTTACTTTCTTATTACCGATCATTCAATCACTACTTTGTCTGGTTTAGGGAAGTTTTTTGAAGAATTTACTAAAAAATCTAAGAATTTAGTAGTTATTTCTCCTGACATTAGTGGTGAAGCTTTACCACTCTTTATTCAAAATAAAATGCAAGGAAAACTATTTACGCTTTGTGTCCAAGCTCCTTCTTTTGGAGAAGATCAAAAAAATATTCTTCAAGATATCGCTACTTTGACGGGTGGTAAGTTTTGGTCTCAAGATGCTGGTTATAAATTAGAAGATTTAACGGTCAAGGATTTAGGTTTTGCCGAATCAATCACTTCTACTAAGGATGAAACTATTATCGTTGGTGGTAGAGGCTCTCAAGAGGCTATAGATACCAGAATAGCCTCGATTAAAACTTCACTTGAAAGTGTTAAAAGTGAATTTGATCAGCTTAAATTAAAAGCCCGTTTAGGAAAATTAACTAATGGAGTAGCCGTTATTCGGGTTGGTGGTCAAACTGAAATCGAGATGAAAGAGCGGCGGGAACGGGTTTTAGATGCGGTAGCAGCTTGTCGGGCTGCTTTAGAGAAGGGAATTGTGCCAGGAGGAGAGGTGGCGTTGTTATATGTTAGAAACATACTTAAAGATTCAATAACTGACAAAATTCTTTATAGAGCACTTTATAAACCATTTAAAAAGTTGATTGATAATGCTGATATTTCAGAAATAGACACGGCTTTGGCTTTGGTTGGTAAGGGGAAGAATTTTGGAGTTGATGTTACTACTGGTGAGATCAAGGATTTAGTTAAAGCTGGTATTGTTGATCCGGTATTAGTACCAATCAGTGCTTTGAATAATGCTATTTCAGTAGCTATTCAAATTATTACCACAGGTTGTGTTATAACTCCATATGAAATGCCCAAATTGTCAAATAATGCCAGCCATTAAAGATTCCTTACTTGGTTATTTGCCTTGTAAGGTTTGCCAACATAAAACCTTACAACATCCTGGAGATATACCAGAAATGGCGGGAGAATCGATTAAGGCTCAACGTAAACAATTTGCTGATGATATTGAACAGCCACATCGTTCGGGAAGTTTGAATAAGCGATGGTTAGAGCTTCATGGTAAAGATAGAGCTTTAAAGATGGGTTTTACCGAAAAAGAGATTAAGGAGGCTAAATATGTTTATAATGGAGATAGTAATGCTTATTATTCACGGGGGGATAAATGATTGAACTTTTTTTTACGGCTATCTTTTTTTATCTATTAGGTTATTGGGCAGGTCGCTCAAGTAATATTTTTGGAGATGTTGGCGAGTCTGTCATAACTGTTAAGCAGGCTATTAAAACCCTAAATTCGGCCCCTACCGGCTTGATTAAGCCAAAAACAGCTAAGGATTTATTTAATAAACAATTACCCAATAATATTAAAGAAGGTCAGCAAGCCTTTAAGGAGACTTTAGATAATTCCCCAGAGTTAGTAGCTCATAAACAACAATTGGAAAAAATTAAACAATTAGATAAACAAAGAGGGATTTATGATGTTTAACGAACGGGTTAATTACTTTCAACATTTATTTGGACTGGATAACTGGACAATTAACATTCAATCGAGTCCTCAAGGTGAAGAAAATCATCGAGCTAAGACGATAGCCGATCCCCGTTATAACCTGGCAACCATAACTACTTACCCGTTGCTTATCAATGATGAAAAGATATGGGATGAGATTATTATTCATGAATTAATTCATGTAATCATGGCTAATTATGATTGTTATGCTGATAATGTTAGTAATTTGGGTAAAGATCAGGAGGTAGTGGATATGATATTATTTAATTCAAGAGAGAATGCTGTTAGTCAATTAACTTCGGTTATTATGCGTTTAATCAAAGAGGGTGATAAATAATGCCATTAAGTAAAAAAGGGAAAAAAATAGAAAGAGCTATGACTAAAGAATATGGTTCTAAAAAAGGTAAATCAGTTTTTTATGCATCAATAAATAAGGGAAAAATAAAAGGGACAGAAGGGAGAAAAAAGAAATAATATGCCTACTTTCAGACAACGAAAAGCTCTAAAAGAAATAGTGGAAAACGGTGGAAACGTTAGTAAAGGTATGGAAGCTGCCGGATATACTCATGCAACTGCTAAAACGCCTCAGAAATTAACTCAGAGTAAGGGTTGGGAAGAATTATTAGACGAGTATTTGCCGGATGAATTATTAACAAATGTAGCTAAAGAAGGATTAAATGCCACCCAAGTTAAGACTTCGTTGACTGAACCTGATAGAATTATCCCCGATTATGGAGTTAGGCAGCGTTATTTGGAGACAGTCTTAAAAATGAAAGGTAAAATAACCGACAAAAGTGATATTAACTTTAAGGGAGAAATAATTGCCTCAAATGTCACCATTGATACCAAACCTTAAATTTACTGAATTAGCTAAGTTTCAACCTAAGCAATTAGAGGCTTGGTATCTTTTAATGAAACCGGAGTGTAAGTATGAATTATATGGTGGGGCTGCCGGAGGTGGTAAAAGTTATTATCTTCGCTGGGCGGCTATTGGATTGGCAATGTACTATGCCTCCAAATACCAAATAGACAGAGTCCCGATTGGTCTGTTTAGTGAGGATTATCCCACCCTAAGAGATAGACAAGTTACTAAGATAATGCGTGAATTTCCCGTGTGGTTAGGAGAACTTAAAGAAACTCAGCGTGATGGTTTAGCTTTTTATTTATCTCGTAAATATGGATCGGGGGTAATTATGTTGCGTAATCTTGATGATCCTTCAAAGTATGCCTCGGTGGAATTTGCCGCTATCTTAGTCGAAGAATTGACGAAGAATAAAGAGGATACATTTGAAGATTTGCGGACTCGCTTACGTTTCCCTGGAATACCTGACCGTAAATTTGTGGGGGCTACTAACCCTGGTCAAATAGGGCATGGGTGGGTAAAAAAACGGTGGGTAAAAGTTGACCCCATGGATAAAGATATTGAACAAGATAGATTCTTTTTTGTGCCAGCTCGGTCAACTGATAATAAATATAATCCCGAGGATTATGAAATCCAACTTAGTTCAATCAAAGATCCCCAAAAACGTAAGGCTCTATTGGAGGGTTCCTGGGATGTTTTTGAGGGCCAATATTTTGATACTTGGAATTATCATAAACATGTTATCAATCCATTTATACCCTCAAATGATAGTCTGATTGTTGGTGGAATGGATTGGGGAAGGGCTAAACCATTTTCATTTCATTTAGCAGTCGTCGATAAAATATTCTGGCTAGATGACTCGAGAGATAGCCATCAGTTTTTTAGGGTAAAAACCTTTTTTGAAACTTATGGAACAGAAAAAAACCCAGAGGAATGGGGAGAAGAAATAAAATCAAAATTAAAAGATAAATTTAATATTAGACTTGATGATTTATCTTGGGTTCAGGCTGATCCGACCATATTTAATAAGGGAAATGATAATGGAATTTCTATTCGGGATCAATTTTTCAATTCAGATTCCAGGTGGAGAATCCTAAAACCTGCCAAAAATGATCGGTTTCCAGGGTGGATGTATATGAAACGTTGGTTAAGTGATGCTCCTGACGGACTACCCTATTGGCAAATAACTAGTAATTGTACAAATTTAATTCGTACTTTACCTGATTTAGTCCATGATGCTAATAATGTTGAAGATTTGGATAGCAGCGGAGAGGATCACAGTGCGGATGATCAGCGCTATATGCTTCGTAATATTAAGTTAATGGAAGGTTTTACTGGTCAGATAAAGAGTAAAAAATATACTGAAATTCCTGATGGTAATAAGGGTAAATTTTTCGCTGGTAATGAAAATCCAGGCAACTTGATGATAAAATTGTCTAAATTCAAATGAAAATAGTTATTCATAATGTTATTACTGAACTTCTTATTCAAACTGTCTTTGTAACCAATAGCGATAATAGTTATCTTTTTCGCTGTTATCATTGTGGGACGGCAATTACTAGGATTAAGGGTGAAGTAGTAGGGATTACTGCCGGATATATCCCAAACAATTTGGTGCCAATTATTAATCAATGTTCCCAATGTCGGGAGAATTATATATTTTTATCTGTTAGTCAACCGAAAGATAATCTAATTATGCTAACTCTTTCCCCAGAACCTAACCGACAATTATCGACTTTTCATTGTGTGGTTTGTCGGACGCCTTTACTCCAATATGGTAACGGAATCGTTTGTACTTTGCCTTTGAAGCAGGTTAGAATGCCACTATTTTTTAATTGTTTGAAAGATGACTGCCATCGACCTTACTTATTAAATGAAGTGGTTGAGGTAGTATAATGAAGTATTGGACATACCAGCTGTTATAAGCTGGTTTTTTTATAATAAATATGGCAGATATCTTAAAAATGCAAGGAAGTTTTAATGAAGTTTCTCCCAATATGGGACTTGGCCAGGAGGGTCAGTTTGGTGAGGAACTTGATCCTTTGCAGTTAGATATGGAAGATCAGGATTTAGTAGATACCATTGACGATTATGAAGATGGGTACGATGCTTTTTATGAAGGGAAATACGATCTTTTTGAACGTCGTAAAAAGAACGAACTTTATTACTTTGGGCGGCAAATTATCCAAGCTGAAAAAGAGAAGTTGCTAAAGAATTATGAATCCCGTTATCAGGATAATGTTTTGTACGAAATAATGGGGACAATTAAGCCTTTAGGGATGTCGCGGGTCCCCGATTTGATGGCTACTCCTGGTAATGATTCAGACCAGGCAGTCTTAGTCTCTCAAGAATTAAGCAAGGCTTTGGACACCCAAATAAAAGAGCAGGATAATCGTTTTGTTCTTGGTTTGGCTTATAAGCACTTTCCGGTTTATTTTGCTTCATGGATTAAAACTTGGTGGAATAATGAAATGGATGATTATGAGTATGGAGTTATCCATCCCGACCTAATGAAATGTGATTGGACCTGTTCGACTAAGGATGTTGATAAAATGAAGTGGGTGATTCACATCTTGCCGTTAACCGTTCAAGAGATTGGCCTTAGATTTCCTAAAGCTAAAGACAAATTTTACGATCAATTGGAAAAAGACGGTTTAATGCCTGGTAAGAAAGAAACTTGGAAATCACTAGCTACCGTTATTAAAATCTCCGAGGTTTGGTTTCATGAATATCGCCCCAGAAATGGCAAAGTTGAGCGGATTGATGCTTTGGTGTGGAAATATAAGGATGTTATCTTGCGCAAAATGAAGAACCCTAACTTTGATTATGATGGAGAAACCCGCTATTTTGCTTGGGATACTCCTGGTGATGATAAAACCAAGCGAGCCTTAAATGAACAGGAGTTAGGTCAGATATTAATGACTGGTCAGTTGCCTGCTAACGTCAAAGAAGAGCAGGTTTATCATAACTATTTCCGTTTTCCCAGAAAACCATTTTATTTAATGGGTTATGATCAATGGGGACGTCAGCCTTATGATGAGACTTCATGGATTGAACAGAATATTCGTAATCAACGATCTTTGGACCGACGGGGAAAACAGATTGAGGAAACATTGGATAATCGAGGCCATCATGTCTTTTCTAAAGGAGCTTTAACTCCGGCTGATGTGGAAGAATTGGATTTAGACGCTCCCAACTTGGACTTGTCAGTCGAAGGTAAAGTTAATGATGTTCATGCTTATATTGCTCCAGAGCGTCCCACTCCCCAAGAGTTTGAGGAAATAAGTAACATTCGTCAGCGGATGTATGCCATTGCCCATTCAACTGCTGTTAGAGGGGAAATAAAAGCTCAAGCACCAGCTACTAGCAATCAAATAGCTCGCGAGGGTGATTTTACGGCGGCTGATGACATGGTAGAAGATACTATTAATCCAGCCGCTCAATGGATGGCTGATTGGGCCATGCAATTTATTAAACTTCGTTATACCAAAAATCATTTTCGGTGGATTATGGGAATTGCTGGCGACGCTGTTTACCTGAAACTTAATCAGAATATGGTTATGGATGGAATGGTGGTTAAGATTAAGGCTTCGGGAACCGATAAATTAAGAGCCCAAAATAATGCTATGGAAATGGCTAAAATGCAAATGACTGATCCTTATACGTTTTTTGTGGATATGGGCTTATCAGATCCAGAAGGTCGGACGGAAAAATTGATTTTGAGTAAAGCTGATCCTACTGCTTATTTACAAAAAGTAGTTAAGGGGATTGATACCTCTCAAGCTTTAGCTCAAGCATTGATGAACCAAGAATTACCTAGCCCAGCTGCTCAACCTCAACAACAACCTGCTCCCAGTCCTCCAACCGCAGTTGGGGCTCCTCTGGCCCCAGGACAACCCCAAAGTCCCACTCCGACTAATACTTCCCAAATACCAGTTACGCCAACTGGCGCTCCCCAAGGATCACCCAGGGGGTTATAATTAACTATGGATAAAGTTTGGAATGATAAATTAGGTTATGAAATGGACGTTGATCTTAATGAAAAGGTTGACAAAGAGGTATTAAAGTATCAATCAGGGGAAATTGCTAAACAACTCTCTGAGGAAGAAGATGAAGATAAACGGTTTCAAGTGTTTGATTCATCGATTATGGACGCGGTGATGGCGGCTAAAGATATGTATATTGAAGATAAGAAAAGTCTTAAAGAAGTTATAGATAGCTTAATTGAATGGCTTAAAAAGTGTCAGGATAAAGAAGAAGAGTTAATGAAAACAATTGATGAGGAGGATGAAGATGAAAGTGACTAAACCGATTACTGGTGATAAGATATAGTATGACAAAAACAACGGACATACCGAACGAGAAAAAAGAAGTCAATCAAGAATATGTCAAACTACATAATAGATCGCTCCGACAAATTGCCGCAGATGTCGCAAAAAAGACTAAAGAACAAGCAACGGAAATTAAAGTCGAAGAAAAAAAAGAAGATTTGGACGAAAAGATTGATGATATAAGAAAGAAAAAGCGGGAAGATAGAGAAAAAGAACGAGAAGAAAACGAAACTAAAAGAGTTGAGGAAGTGGCTAAGAAAACAGCTGAAGAGACTGCCGTTAAAGTAACTGCGGAAACTAAAAAAGCTTTCCAGGAAGAAATTGCTAAAATTTTAGACAAAGACAAGGCTTTAATTGATAAGCAAAAAGAAGCCGATGAGCTAATTACTTCATGGGATAAAGAGAAGCGCTTACCTAAAGATTACAAGGAATTGATTGATGAAACTATGCGGGTGGCTGATGCCAAGATGGAACAGAAGTTAAGAGCCAGGCAAGAGGAAGAAACTAGGGTTAAACAGGAAAACGAGGCTAAGGAGACAGAACGTAAGGTTGAACTAGAAAAAAAACAAGGTGAGGAAAGATTGGCTGAATTTAATAAGCAAATAGTTCAAGATTTGGATGATATCTACAATGCTAATCTTTTACCCCGTCCTGACAAATTTGAAGAAGTTAACAATCCTGATACTAAAGACGACAAAGCTAAGGAAACTCAAAAACTTTTGGAGTTTGGAGTTAAACTTAACGTCGCTCGGCAAAAAGAAGGTAAACCACCAGTGACTTCATTGGCTAAAATATATTTCTTGCATTATAAGCCAGAGATAGAGAAATCTAATCATCAACCTCCAGGAGCCGACGCTCCGGTAGCTGGTGCCAACAATAGTCCAGGTAGTGGCTCTAGTGAAAAAATCAATATGGCTCAACTTCGTAAAGAAACATGGGCCCAAACTGCTTTTAGAATTGCTCGTGAACAAGCCCGCAAGCTGGCTGAAAAATAAGTTATTGACAGTTTTTATGGGCGTGCTATCATTAAGTTGTTTAATTAATTAACGGACATACCGCCTACAGAGGGCGGTTTTTTTATGGAAAAAAATATGAAACACTTAACTTTCAGAATTCTAGCCCGTTTCGCACCGGATGGTATTAATACTCCCGCCCGTGTTGACGTTTTGGGTAATCGTCAGCTTTATACAAAAGTTGTTGATCAAATATTAAATTTTCCTTCGCTTTATTCGCGATTCGTTTCTCAAGGAAGTCCTTTTGAGGGCAAAACCGAAGATGTTACCTATGACATTTCAGCAGATACTCAAGGTCAATTTTTCACTTCCTTGGAGACTTTAAATAGTTCAGCTGTTTCTACCGCAGTCACTGGTTCTTTTGCTCACACTGCTTATACTCAACCAGTTGTTTCAATCATGCTTGAATCATTTGCTAATGTTGGCTCATTGGGAATAATCAACTTGGATACTTATAAATACGAGAAAGCGGCAGCTACAGCAATGACAACTCTTGGTAGTGCTATTTATGGTTTAGGGACCGCTAACCAACCTTTAGGTTTGGGAGCAATTGTTGATGATACGACTAACGTAGCGACTATCGGTGGTCTTTCTCGAGCAACTTATACAGTTTTGGATTCAACTTTAACTGCTTATGCTTCCGGTAAATTAACACTGGCAACTATGGCAGTTCAATATGATTCTGCTTTAGCACCTGGGGCAGCTGATGAAAGTCCGAATGTTGGTTTTACGACAGCAGCTATCTTTAGTGATTACGAACAACTTTTAACTCCTTATGTTAGACAGTCATACCAAGATGTTGGTTATGACAAAATGCGGGTTCGTGATAAATATGCGGGAAGAAATAGTGGCGAACTTCGGGCAGCAGCTGGTTTTAATGCTCTTTCTTATCGAGATACTTATATAATTCGTGATTTTTATGCGACTGCTCAAATGTTATGGTTTTTAAATGAAAAATATATAGTCTGGAAAGGTCGTTATGAAATCCCAGAAGAATATAAGGATGTTTTGGAGAAAGTTGACTTTGGAACGATGGAAGCTTATGAAGGCACTGGGGCTATTGCCCTAGAAACTCCCTCAGAATGGAACGGTTGGTTTTATCAAAAGCCTTTAACCATCCCTGATCAAGCTGGTAGAATCGCCCGATTCTATTGTATTGGTCAAACCATTCCTCATTCATTTAGAAGGCACTCAAAAGGCACCGGAATTACTGGTGTATAAGGAAAATTATGAACAAATTTAAAATAAACGCAAGATACGCCTTAATGACTGGACCAGTAATGTTAGAGTCACAAGACCTCTATACTGCTGATACTGTCCAAAATCATCCCATCGGATTGATGGCTTTTACTCGTGATGGTCGTTATTTTCGCTATTCATTGGTAGGAGCTTCAGCTTTGGTCGCTGGTAATCTTTTACAAGCTGCGGCTGAAGATACTTCTTATGAAAACATGTCAGTTTTAGCTTCGCCAATTGTTCTTCCTCAAAATGGAGTTCAAACTGTCAACATTACTAATGGGACGGCGACTATTACTAATGCTCAATTTGTCGATGGTTCGATTTCAGTTTATACCACTCCTGATCTTGGTAAAGAATATACGATTTTGGGAGTAACTGGTACTTTAACCAGCGGTGGTGCTTTAACAGTAACTATTGATCGACCTTTAGCAACTGCTTGGACAACTTCTACTAAAGTTAATATGAAGCGTAGCCCTTGGTCAGGAGTAATTCAGGCTCCAGCCACCACCCAAACAGATATGGCTGTTGGTGTTGCTCCTTGGGCAGCAACTGCCGCGCAATACACCTGGGTACAAACTCATGGTTTGTGTACCGTTTTATCTGATGGTTCAATTTTTGCAGTTGGTTCAGATGTCGGGACACCTTCAGGAACGGCTGGTTGTGTTACCGTCTTTGCCGCTGGGACAACCCATCAAAGAATTGGTGTCGTTCGTCAAGCAGCAGCTTCTGGACATTGTCTTTCGATGTTCTTACAAATTGACTAAACAAATATGGCTTATGCAGGACAATTTACATTAGAGAATCTTTTACCAGGAATAAGAGGTCAGACGATTGGGTCCAATTTAAGTGCCATTGATTTTAGTGGAGTAACAGCTTTTAGTTTTGGAGCAGCCACTGGAACATCTTTAGCAGTAACGGCTGGTTTAAATTCATCGGGGGCAACTGGGGCAGGAATTGGCTATGTTACTGGTGCAGGTGGAGCAGTGACTCAACTTACTAGTCGAGCTACCGGAGTAACTTTGAATAAATTAACCGGTACAATTACCACTAATAATGCTTCTTTAGCAGCTGAAGCAGCGGCTACTTTTACAGTAACTAATACTGCAGTAGCTATTGGTGATACAGTAGTTGTTTCTCAACAATCAGGTTCTAATGGTGGTAATACTGAAGTTTTTGTAAGCACAGTAGCAGCTGGTTCTTTTAATATTACCGTTGCTAATAACAATCCAGCTGCTGGAACTGCTGAAACAGGAGCAATCTTAATTAACTTCGCTGTTATCAAGGCAGTTTCCGCATGATTTATTCTTATATTACTAGCACTACTCCAACCCAGGTTTATACTGGCTATGTGAAAAAAGCCATTGTTCAAGTTAACGCGGCTCTTACTGGTACAATTAAAGTAATTGATAATACAACCGGAACGACTGCTAATGTGGCGACCATTACTAATCCAACCGTGGGTTCTGTTTATGAATATTGGGGTTTGACTGTTGGTCTTCTAATCATTGCTTCAGCAACTTGTGATATTACGGTTTCCGCTGATCTCTCCCGTGGGGGAGTGTGATAGAATAGGTCATGCAACCAGTAGACCTACTACAAAAGTTCCTTGCTGATAATCATTTGTCAATTGCTTTATCTAAACCCGAGGTTAAGTTCATAGAAAATGGTGGAGTTATTGTTGAGTCACCCCAATTAATCGTTTCTGCCCTGCCTGGGGCTTCACTAGAGCCTCTAGAATCAACGATTAAAAGTGAGGAGCCTAATAATGATGGACAAGTCCCAAATTAAATATTTAAATAGACATACTAAAAAATATATGGACCAATTAACGGAACAGCAAAAGCAAGATAAGTTAGCATTTGAAAAATCTTTAGACGAAATTCATACGGTTGACTTTAAAAAGCGGGAACTTTTGTTTATCGTTCAGGTATTAACTAAAATTCAGTTTGTTTACGGGGATTTTTTAAATGCCCAACCGATTATTCAAAAATTAGAACCGTTAGTGGTTATTGAACCTAAAGAAGGAGTAACTGTTTAATGGCTAATTTATATCCCAAAACTCTAACCCAAGAACAGTTTGACCTAAAACATGAACAGGAAATGGAAATTGCTACCCGTGAATTGGGTCGTCGATCATTAGATACCATCAGAATTTTTAATCCTCTCCCCCACGCTTTTCGTTATATGCAGGATCGTTATTGGCATAATATACCAGCTAAGTCGTATATGGATGTCCCCCGTTATTTAGCTCGACACTTCTTTAAAAAGATTTGTGATTATATGATTGGTGAGCAGATAAGTTTACAAGGCGAAGCTTTAAAAAAGAAACGAGAGGAACAGATGGGATCTCAATTTTTGGATCATTATGAAGAAAATGTCCAGATTTGGAATAAAGTACCCCGCATGAATGACCCCGATTTGATTAAAGAAATTCGAAAAACAGTAATTATTGGCTTAGTTAAGGAATATGGCTTAGATGAACCAGAAAAAGAATTAGATCGAATCCCCGAAGAACAGGTTGGCTTTGGTAATGTTCATGAACAGGTTTTTGATGATATGAATGAAGTGGTGAGCGAGGCGGTGGAAATCCCAGTCAAAGAAAAGGTTGAAGAAAAAGCGCCTTTGTATATTAGTAAGAAAGATCGGTTAAAAATGGAGGCCACTAATGAAATTTAAAGATGGTATCCGTAATAAAGTTTCCCGTACTTTAGAGGTTCTTATTCCCGAGGGCAAATGGCGACAGTATATTGATGCTTTAGATCGGGATGGTAAATTTACCCGCAAGAATCAAGTAGAGATGAACCTTATTTTATGTGAACAAGTTGAGATTATCGAAAAAATGATTGAAGATTTATATACTCAACTGGAAAAAAGTGATTCCCAAAGAACCTGATATTACGCCGACTTTTTTATACAATCCATCTAAGGATGATTTTATTTATCCTTACAATGGACAAGATCAGTTTATGCCTTCTCGGGAAATTACTACTTTTCCTAAGTTTCTAGCTGATCATCTGGCTAAACACTTAGCTCAAAAACTGGCCTTAGAAGATGGTAGTAAAATTCATTATGAAGATAGACTTGCTAGATGGTTGGATAAAATTTATGTAAAATTATGACTACTCTTGATTTTTCTAAATTTCCTAAGATAATTCCTGGTGATGATAGCCAGGAAAATAAACAACGAAGTCAATCTATTGTCGATATTAAGGAAATAATGAATAATCTGGTTTTAGCATTAGAGTCTTATGTTAATGGATTGCTGGAATTTGATAATAAAGCCAAGATTTTAGATCAACGGGAAGCTAATTTAAAAGAAGATGAACTTACTTTAAGTGATAAAGAGAAGAAAGTTTATGAGTTGGAAGATCGGCTTAAGGAAGAAAAGAAGTATATAGCTCAAGCCAATTTAGACCTCAAAGAACGGGAAGCTAAGATCGAATCTAATCATGACTATTTAGAAGAAATTCAGATTGAAAAAGAAGCTTATGAAGAACGAAAAGCCGAAGCTATCAGACAAGAAGGTATTTTAGCGGGAAAGATTGCTCAATTAAAGAAATTGGAAGAATTACGCGCTAAACTTGAAGAGCGAGAAGCAATAGTAAGTCGTTCGGAAGCGATTGATGCCGAACGTAAACGGCTTTTGGATATTCGTGAACAACGAATTGCGGTTACTGAATCAAGACTCCATATTGAACAGGAGGAATAGTATAATTAACTAAAGGACATACCTCGCAATACTGCGGGGTTTTTTATTATATGACAGCACCTATTGGCTCAAATTACGAAAAAGGGATCATTGTTTTAAATACTGTTGGAAGTAGTGCTCTGGCGGTTTCGGGAATAAGTTTAAGCGGCGTGGGAGCCATGACAGTAGCTATTGTTGATGGAACAGGAACACAAGTAACTTCTTTTGGAGGGGGAACTCAATATACTAATGGAGGAACACCACCAGCTAATCCTATTGGGAATGCTATTGAGTGGTCAGATGGAGTTAATTGGCAAACAGTTAGCACTGCTAAACCTTTACCAGTAACTTTGGCTTCAACGGCAATTACCGGAACAGTGGCTGTAACTCAAAGTACTTCTCCTTGGGTAGTCAGTAATGGGGGAACATTTGCCACTCAAGCTACTTTGGCGGCAGAAACTACTAAAGTTATAGGAACGGTTAATGTGTCTGCCGGTCAGACGATTGGGGTGACAGGTACTTTTTGGCAGACTACTCAACCCATTAGTGCTTCTTCTTTACCTTTACCGACAGGGGCAGCGACGGCTGTTAAACAACCAGCTTTAGGAATAGCGGGAACGGCTTCAGCTGATGTTATTACTATCCAGGGAATTGCTGGAATGACTAAATTATTAGTTACTCCCGACTCGGTAGCTTTACCCGCAAATCAAAGTGTCAATATAAGTCAAATAAATGGAGTTACCCCTTTAATGGGTAATGGAGTGACGGGAACTGGTAGCCAACGAGTTACGATTGCTTCAGATAATACAGCTTTTGCTGTCAATGCTACTTTATCTGCAGAAACAACTAAAGTGATTGGTACCATAAATATCGCCTCGTCTCAAACTCTGGCAACAGTTACTACGGTTTCGACGGTCACTAATCTGGCTCAAATGAATGGAGCCGCTCTCTTGATGGGAAACGGTGTGACTGGTACTGGATCTCAACGAGTAACTGTTTCTTCTGATAATACCGCTGTTGCTAACTGGGGTCAGGGAGCTACTGGTTCAGCTGTACCATCGGGAGCACAATATAATGCTGGTTTAGCTCAAACTGCCCTACCTACCGCCGCAACTGCTGGTAATTTAACCGGACAATTATCAGACAAGTTTGGCAGACAAGTTGTTTTACCGGTAACTATAAGAGATTTAATTGGTACTCAAACTACAACTATTTCTGCTTCAACAAGTGAAACAACAATAATAACAGCTGCTGCTTCAGTTTTTAATGATTTGATGCTTTTAGTTGTTTCTAATACTTCAGCCACTGCTACCAGGGTCGATTTCAGGGATACTACAGCTGGTTCTATCTTATTTTCTATTTATGTTCCCGCTGGAGATGTCAGGGGATTTTCAATGGGTGGAGTAGCAGTTCCTCAAACATCAGTTAATACCAATTGGACAGCTCAATCGTCAGCTAGTATAACTGATTTAAGAATTTATGCAGTTTGGGCAAAAAATAAATAGTATATGGCACGTTTATGGTCTTGTGGATTTGAATTACAATCTGTAACTAATGGAGTAGAAATAACGGGGAAAACGGGGACAACTCCAACAATAAATACTACCATAAAAAGAAGTGGATCAGCCGCGTTGCGATGTACTCCAACAACAAATAGTTCTTATATCAATACCCAGTTCACAGCCTCAAATTTTTTAATTAAGGTTCGTTTTGCTATCTATATCGCCAGTCTTCCATCAGCAACAACTCAGGTGTGTATTGTAGACCAGTCTGTATATGATTATTTGGGAGCTATCAAGCTAACGACAACAGGAACCCTGCAGTTATGGAGTGTAACTACTGCTTTTCCTTCGACAGCAGCACAAATTGGGTCGGATTCGGCGGCACTCAGTACCGGAGCGTGGCATGTCGTAACTTTTTCTATGGATACTACAACCGCTTCCAGTTGGCCTTGTACTGCTGCTGTTGATGGAACAACTTTTGTTAATACTACTTTCACGGGTTCTGCGGATAGTGCCTTCAATATCGATAGACTTTTTGTTGGCCCATTTGATACCACTACTACTGATTTATATTTTGATGACATTGCCGTGAATGATTCTTCAGGAACTTCGGAGACAGGATTGCCAGACTGGAAAGGACAAATAATTCATTTACAACCTAATGCCGCAGGAGATAATAATGCTTTTACAGTACAAACAGGTGGTACTGCGGGTTCAGCAAATAATTATACAAGAGTTGATGAAATAACCCCTGATGATTCCACATCATACAATGGTGATGTTACAGCGGGAGATATTGACGATTTTAATATAACTAATACCCCTGCTTCAATAGGTTCAGGAGATACGATTAATGTAGTCTCAATTGGAGTTAGATATAATGCGGCAGTAGCCTCTTTGGAAGCTGCTTTTAAGGTTAGAGTTAAGAAGGCTAGTGCGGGGACAGTAACTTTAAGTGCAGCAATTACTCCTAATGCGACTACATGGAAGACAAATAATAATGCCACCGTAGGAATATATCCTTTGGTAACATATAAAGACCCGGACGCTAGTGTTTGGACTAAAGCCACTTTAGATACGGCTCAAATTGGATATACGATTTCAACAACTAACACTAATGCCGCTAATATTTCTGCGGTTTGGATGTTAGTTGATTCAACACCTGCTGCTGGACCATCTCCTTCGTCTTCAATTGGTGGAACTTTATCAATGCTTGGGGTTGGCTAGTAATGCTATACTTAATTAGGGAACATATCCAGCCACAGTGCTGGATTTTTTTATGAATTAAAACAAAAATGCGCCTCACTTGGACAGATTTAAGAAATGAACACTATCGCGATATTAACATGATGAGTACCTCTGGGGTACCAAATACGGATACTAATGTTGATAATAATTTTAACCTACATTTAGGTCAGAGATATCAACTTATCCTCGCCAAAATGAATAACTATAAAACAGTTAAACCTTATACTTTAACAACGGCTGTTAATACTAAAATTTACCCATTTCCCCCTGGATTAGTAACTATTGAAGGTGGTTACATTACTGTTGGTTCGGTTAATTTCCCCCTGACTCCGATTAATTCACGTTACAATATTGAGCAATTAAATGCTATTCAAATTCAAGCTTCGGCTTTACCTCAATTCTATTTTGTAGAGCAAGATACTTTTCAGATTTGGCCAACTCCTCAAGCGGCTTATACGGGAAAAATTTATTACCATTTTAGGGATAGAAATTTAGGAATAGCTGACTATATAACCGGAACGGTTACCGTTACTTTAAATAGTGCTACTATCTCCGTTTCTGGGGGAACATTCACGACAGCAATGGTGGGACGCTGGTTTACGATTACTGATCCGACAGTGGCCGGACAAGGTTATTGGTATCGAATTGTCGGTTACACTGATTCTACTCATCTTACCCTAGGAGCCAATGATGGTACCGCCGTTAATTGGACTAATGCTACTGCTTCAACTTCTTCTTATAAAATTGGAGAAACACCTGAATTACCAGAAGAAATGCATATCTTACTGGCTTGGGGAACAGCAGCTGATTATTATGGCTCAATGCGTAAGGATAAAGATGCTTTGGCTTATTACAATAATATGTTTTATACCGGTGACCCTGATAATCCTTCCAGAAATTTTGAGGACCAAAAGATTTATGGAGGACTGATTGGAGGTATTAATACTTATAGAGACCGTGACTCAAGAACGATTATTAGACGAAAACCAAAGTTAAATCCGTTGCAATATAAAGTTTGGGCTACAGTTCTTTCTTGAAAAATTTATGGACAATAAATTAAGTTATAAAAGATTTGCTGGAGGGATTGCTGACAGTCTCAAAGAAGGAGCGGCTGGTCAAATACCAGATCAATACTATTTTGGTCAATCAGTTGACTATCGGACTGACCCTCAATCATTAACTCTTTTGCCTGGTGCTGTTAAAGAGTCGGGAAACGTGGTTATTGATTTACTTAAATGCGCTGATATCACTCCTAACGATTTATCGGTTTATTCTTACGGGTCAAATGGTAATTTTTACAAACGGACTTCGGCAGGATCATGGTCAGCGTTAAGAACGGTCGCTAATTCTCACGGTAACGGTTTAGCTTATTTTTCAGGGGATGATTATATTTATTATACTTTGGATAAAGTTATTGGCCGCTATGGGCCAGTTTCGGGAACACCTCAATTTTCAGATAATTTTTTGGGAGCCCAAGGCGGAGTTAGATTAAATACTTATTCAGCGACAATGGTGGCTGCTTCTTCTCAGTATGCTTCGGTAGCTGATAGTGTTTCCCTTTCGATTACTGGAAATCTAACTTTAGAATGTTATATCAATCCGACTAGTCTACCGGCAGCAGGTTCTTCTCAAACTTTGGTTAGTAAGTGGGATGAATCGGGAGCTTTACGATCATATCGTTTTGATATTGCTGGTATTTCAGCTCAATTTGGTGATGGTTCGGATGGAGTTTTAACTATTTCTGCCAACACTACCGAATCTCCGATTGATTCAGCTTGTACGGGGACAGTAGGAACTTATACTTTATCGGCAACTAATGCTTCATTTGTCGCTGGACAACAAATTTTAATTCACCAAACTCAAGGAACTTCAGCGGGAACATGGATGAGAACTTCGATTGTTTCTTATACTGCCGGAACGATTACTACCAACGACGCCTTAAATATTACTTATTCAACCGGAGCCCAAGTTAGAGTTTTAAAACAATATAGTTCAGTAACTGTTAATAGTGGAATAACTTGGACAGCAAAAGCCTGGAATGGCACAGTTGGAGGATTATTAGCTTTTCTTTGTAGTGGCACAACAACTATCAATGGGACAATTAGTGCTAACGGGGGCAATGGTAGCTCTGGGACTCCAGGTGTCGGAGGTACCGGAGGAGGTTTTAGAGGGGGAAATGCTAACCAAAATGCCTATCCCTTAACAGCTTATACCGGAGAAGGATTTAATGGAGTAAGTGTTCAATCAACAAGTGCTAATGGAAATGGTGGTGGCGCTGGAGCAGTTTCGGGAGATAATAGTTGGGCTTCGGGTGGTGGTGGTGGTAATGGCGGTGTTGGTCAAAATGGCCAACTATATTCGAATTTAGCTACTGTTGGGGCAGGCGGTGGAACTAGTGGAACGGCTGACTTAACTAATTTAACCTATGGTGGTGGTGGTGGTGGAGCTTGTACTAATAACCAGGGGGCAGAAGGGGCTGGTGGTGCCGGAGGAGGAGGTATCTTTATCACCGCTACAACTCTTACTATTACGGGAGCAATTACCAGTAATGGAGGAGCTGGAGCTGGATATAGTGGAGGAGTGAGTGGCTATGGTGGCGGTGGAGGTGGGGCTGGAGGGTCAGTTTTATTAAAAGTTCAAACAGCGACTTTAGGATCAAGTTTAATTACTGCTAATGGTGGACTAGGAGGAGTAGATCAATCAGGAAATCAGCAAGGAGGTAAGGGGGGACCAGGCAGAATTCATATTGATTACTACACCTCTTATACTGGCACTACTACTCCAACTTTAAATGCCACCCAAGATAATACTTTAGTCACTAATACTACTTACCAGCTGCGACTTTCGATTTCTTCAACTGGTTCTAATTCTGAAATTATGACTCGTCAATGTTCTTTGACTACTGGGGTTTGGAAACACGTCGCTTGTGTTTGGACGGCGGCTTCTCATATTACCGAATTCTTTTTAAATGGCAATTCTTTAGGGACTTCAACAGGAGCTTTAACAGCTATTCACGATAATACCTCAACTTTTCAGTTGGGAATGTATAAAAATGCCACAGTGCCAACAGCTTTTTTTAATGGAGAAATGGATGAAGTTAGGGTTTGGGCAACTACCCGAACAGCTAGTCAATTATATGCTTATAAAGATACTCAAATTTCTACTAGTAGTCTTAGTTTAAATGCTTATTACCAACTTAATAATAATTGGAATGATTCAACTGCTAATGCTAATAATCTAACTGCTTCGGGTAGTCCGACATTCACTGTCGATGTTCCCTTTTTGTCACCGACAACTAGATTAGATATTGATACCCAAAGTACAACTACTGGTCAAATCTACACTTTGCTTACTTCAATTTCTGAATCAGCTGTCGATAAACTTTCGTTTACTCCGGTCAATGACCCTCAATCATCGGTGGGATTTTATGTTAATGCGGCAGGAACGGGAAATTGGACGGTAACGGTTCATGATTCTACTAATACCGTAGTTGCTACTCAAACTATTTTAGCTGCTAATGTGCCAACTTCAGGGTTAATTGAGTTTGTTTTCACAACTGCTTGGCGGATTGTTTACAAGCAAAGTTATCACATGCATTTAACGGTAAGTACCGGAACATCTAGTGTAGTTACTAGTGTAGCCTCTGATTTCTCGACTGCAGAATATGCTACTTATTTTGGATTTTTAGTTAATGATAGTAATTTTCATCCCGCAGTCCAATTTCAATACCAACCCTTAGGAGGAACTTTAACGGGGGCAGTTATTATTGGTAATGAGCGTTACTTAGCAGTTTGGGATGGCACAACTTATATTCCCAACTTTTTGACGTTAATGACAGGATGGCACGTTCGCTGCTTTGCTCAATGGCGTCAGTATCTTGCCATTGGAGTCTGGAAAGGGTCAAATATTTACGATTTCCAGCCTGGTAGAATTTATTTTTGGTCAGGTTATCAACCAGCCTATGATTTCTTTATTGATGTTCCTGAGGGTCAAATCAATGCTTTATTTGGGGTTAATTCTGATCTTTATTTGTTTGCTGGTTATCAGGGCCAATTAATAGATTATAAAGGTGGATTTTTTACAACTACGGGTAATTCTTCTTCTAGCAAACTAAAGAAAATGCCTTTACTGGAAACTTCAGCTTATACCGAAGTTTATCCTTATGCTTTAAATATGTATAGAGGATTACTCCACTTTGGGCTTTATGCTAATTCGACCTCAATTACTTCTCAACGAGGAGTTTATTCTTATGGCACCTTAAACCAGTTTTATCCCGAGTCACTGTCTTATGATTATCCAATCTCTACCGGCAATCGAGGATCAACTGTTTCTATTGGATTAGTTTATCCAGTTGGTCAAAATCTGCTGATTGGTTGGCAAGATGGGTCTGCATATGGGTGTGATGTGGTTAATTTTAGTAATGCTCCAGCATCAAGTGGGGAAATTCAACTACTTCTTAATGATGGCGGCACAGTTTGGAAAAACGAGAACAATTTAGCTTTTAGAATTGATCACAATGCTTTAAAAACTGGTGAAAGCATTACTCCAGAAATTAATTTTGATCGAAAAGGATTTACTTCTCTGACAACTAGTTCGGTTGTTGGAGATACCTTCTTATCTCAACCAATTTCTCAAGGACGGGCTTCCGAAGTTCAGATAGGGGCAATTCTATCCCAAACAAATGGGACATCACCTCGCTTGACTGCTTTAACCATTGCTCAAGACCCACTTAGTTCAGAAACTCAACTATGATTGATAATCAAAATAATCAGGATAATAAAAATAATCCCCCGACAATAACCAACTTGGATAGTAAACCTATCCAAATTTATCAACAGGATATTACTCCTGGAGCAGTTACTCAACCGGCTCTAGTAGCTGGTGGTAACCAAAAAGGTGATCTCTACTATGGGATGGATGGAATTAGGTTTTCCAGATTAGCTATTGGGACAAATAACCAATTCTTAACAGTAAGTAGCGGAGTCCCCAAATGGAGTACTTTAGCAACTTGCTTAGCTTATGATACCTCAACACAAACTTTTACTACAGGAGTTCCTGCCAATATTACTTTTAACAGCAATACTTATGATCCTTCAAGTTTACATAGTACAACAACTAATACTGAACGCATTTTAATACCTTATCCGGGTATTTATTTGGTTACAGCTTTTTTTAGATGGAACGATAATGCGACTGGTTATCGAATACTTGATCTTTACAACAAAGCTGGAACGCTTATTTTTCAGAGTATTGGATCTTTGGATTCAGGAGGTAGATGTTCTCATTTGGTCTCCATTCATTATTATTCCACAGTGGCTAATGATTATATTTATTTGCAAGCCGTTCAAGCATCCGGTGGAAACTTAACAGGTATCCCAGGATATAATCCACTATTTAATCTCAGTCTCGTTCTTAAAACTTAAATAGAGTATAATTTACTTAACGGACATACCGGCAGTTACAGGCCGGTATTTTTTATGATTATGAAATTTAAACTTAAACCAAGATTTGCGTTAGATATATCAGGTTCACAACCAGCCGCCGATCGAGCTATTAGTACTGGTAATACTGCCATCTCATCATTTGATCCTAAAACTACCGCTGGCGCTCAACAGTCTAACCTAGGGGTAGGAGGATTGGGAGGACTTTTAGGAGGACAAACAGCAGATTATACTCAACAATATCAGAATGCTATCGCTAAAAATCCAACCGTAACTTCTCTTTATAATACAGCTAATAACATGTTTAATGTCCCTCAACTGGCCAATCGGGCTACTTATTTAAATAATCAGGTTACTAATGCTGTTCCTGACGCTTATACTGGGGCTAAAGGTTTTGATATTGACTCTACCGATATCAACAACGCTATCGCTTCAAAATTGGCTTATTTAGGTCCTCAAGCAAATGCTGCTACCGCTAATTATAATACTGCTGCCGGATTAGCTTCTAATTTTGTTCAAGCTGGACAAGTTCAAAATCAACAGAACTTACTTCCAATTCAAGCTCAAGGCACCCTTCTACAGCAACAGGAAGCAGCCCAAGCTACAGGGTGGAATCAAGCAGCGGCTAATGAATTCCAAGGTTTGATTAATAAAATGAATGCTGGCATTACTTTAAGTACTACCGAAATGAATCGAGCTAATCAGTTGGCTAGTCTTGAGGAAGCATATCAGCAAGCAATTAGTACCGCTAATATTGCCAATCAATTCCAAAATGTTTCTGCTGGTAATTCTTTAGTTAATACTTTTGCTAATACGGCCATGAATCCATCGATGCTTACAGCTAAAACGGGGGTAGCTAGATATGGGAGATGAAGTTGATAAAATACTAGGATTATCATCTGATAATCAAACGGTTGATTCTATTTTGGGAACTACATCGTCTGATTCTTCAAATGTTGACAGTATTCTTTATCCAAATTCTTGGAATCAATTTAAACAAACAGCTACTCAAATGGCTAATAATGAGAACTTTCCAGCTAGTGTTTTACTTGGTCAAGCGGCTTTAGAATCAGGTCATGGAACTTCATCATTTGCTAAAAACAGGAATAACTATTTTGGCTATCAAGCTTATGACTCTAATCCCAATGCCGCTAAAGCATATCAAAGTCCCGAACAATCGATCCAAGATTATATTGATTTAATTAAAAACACCCCCCGATACCGGTGGGCATATCAAAATTATTTAATAGATCATGATCCAGTTAAGCTGTTACAAGGTATTAAGTCTTCCGGATATGCTACTGATCCTAATTATGTAAATAAAGTAGAATCAATGCCGGAATTTGGAGGTAAACAATGAGCGGGATTCAAGATTTTGCTAATACTATTTCTAAAGTAAATGACTTTGTTGGTAATAAAATCGTAACTCCAGTTCTTGATCCCAGAAATGAATATATAAATAATCCCAACTATACGGACACTTCCAGTTTGGGTGGGGCTGTTTATAATACTGTTCAGGGAGCAGGCAATCTTGTAAAAGGAATGGTTAACTTGCCTGGACAAATCTATGGTAGTATCACTAATCCCGAAAAGAATGGCGATATTGGAACTTTGGCAACTAATACTGTCAAGGGGTATGCTAATTACATAAATAATTTAGCTGGTCAACCGATTACGGTAAATAACGGCGAAGTCGGATTACAGGCTCCGAGTATTATGCATGCGGCAAAAACTGCTTATAATGACCCCTTTAATGCAGGATTAGCTGTTGTTACTGCCACTGATTTATTAAAACCAAAAAGTCCCAAGATCGGAGAAAGTAATACTATTGAAAGTTTACCCGAAAAACCAGAACATATTATTCCTGATGAAGAAGTTAATGCTTTTAATAAAAAATACACTGTTCCTACCAAAAGGGCGGGAGCGAGTGATTTGAATTTAAAAGGTACTAGTAGAGAAATATTAAACCACATTAAAAGTGGAATGACTATTGATCCTGAAGCTGCTCCTGCTTTAGTAACTGGAGCCAATGGTTTGAGTACTAAATTAACTGATACTATTGTCCAAAACACAAAAACTCCGATAATGGTTGACGATGCCGTGACTGCTGCTGAAAAAATATTAGATAATCACAAAACTGTTATTGATCCCACAACCAGAGCAAGTGTTTTGGAAGATATCAAAAGAGGAACAGAAGCAAGTGGTGCTGATATCAACAATCTTGATCCTAATCAGTATTTGGTAACTGATGTTAATGGACAATCGTCGATTTACAATAAAACTCTTTCAGCGTCAGATGCTTTAAATTATTCTCGTCAACTTGACAATATGGCAAATAAGTATGGTCGACAAAGTACCTATCTAACACCTAACACTAAATGGGAAATTGTTGATAATGCTTTTAGTAAAGCTGCTGATCAGGTTATGGAACATATAAACGAGGCATCGGTTAAGGATAATGCTGTTGCGAATATTAATATTCCTGATGTTGTTAATGAAGCTCAAAAGATAAGTCCTAGATACGCTCAACAGATTTATAATGCTTTAACAGATCCCCGCCATCCAGTTGATATGGTCCGTTCGACTGCAGCTCCCTTTGTCAAATACCAAAAGATAATTGATCTAACTAATGACGCACAAAATAGTATTGGTTCTAAAATGGCAAATGGGGTGCAAAGTATTAATCCTTTACCTTTTAGTGCCGAAGAAGGATTAAGCCATATGGCTGGTTTTCCAGGAAAAATAATTGGTAAGGTATTAGATAGTAAAATGAAAAGAGAAATAACTCCTCATGACTTTTCACAACCTTGGACAGATACCCCATCAGCGACGCTTGAAACTCCATCAAATCTTCCAAGTGCCATCAGCAACACTCTTACGAAAATAGGCGGTTACCTTGCGCCTAAGAATGGTTTCGACATACAAAATCAATACCCAGCAAAGGATCAAAATCTTATTTCTGAAGATATATCCAAAAATGATCAACATAATCCAAATCATACTGGTATTATATCTCAAAGGGGTAAATATTCAATTCCCTCTCCGCAAGATCAGGGTCTAGTAATGACAATTCAAGACTATACTAGTAAGGTAAATAAAGTCCAAGAAATTATCAACCAAGAAAAACTTAACAACCCACAACAAGCAGCCGTTGATCAGGGAAAATTAGATCAATACAATACTCAATTCCAAACTCAACAACCGTTAGCAGCGAAATATACTCAAACTAACGCAATATTAGGACAAGCTAACCAAGCAGTAGAAATAGCTAAAAACGCTTCACCATCACTTCTTCAGTTTAATGGCACATTTGACAAACTAAAATCAGAGACTGATCCTAAATATGCTCAATTATTAGGTTCTTTGCAATATTTACAGAATAAAACAGGAGTAGATTTATCTTCTTCAAAAAATAAGGAAACATTGTTGGCCAACATAGATCAAGCGGTTGCTATTGCTACTACCGATTACAATGCCATGTTACAACAACAAATAGGTGGAAATACTATTAATCCTAATAAAACAAACATTAATTTACCTACTCAACCTCCTCCACTTCCTCAAGATAATTCCCAAATTGGACAACCAGTAAATTATAATTTTGATTTCGGCAGTGCCGGAGCAGGTTTACCTCCACTCCGGTAACTGTTAATATAACTTATGCCAAACACACTTATTGGACAAGCCGCTGCAGCTATGAATTCAGGTCAACCACCGCTAGGTCAGGTTTCTAATCAGGCCCCCACATTTAATTCTAGTCTTCAAGTTCCGCCCATTTCACCAATGCCTAATAAAAGCCCTATGAGTGCCATTCATAAGGCCCTATTGCGACGAAATATCAATCCATCGACTATTCCTCAACTGGGAACCCAAAACGTCGGTGTCGGGTCTAATATGCCCCCTACTGAAGTGACTATGCCTCAAGTTCAGGACACTAATCAAAGTCAGCCAGGAGTTCAAATTCCTGTGTCAGAGGCCGAGTTAATTATCAAAGCCTTAACTTCTCGTTTAGGATTAATTGGTAAACACGAAAGTGCTATCCGAGATCATTTATTACCACAAGGTGTTGGCACTAACCAGCCATAATATGAAAATGAATCAAGATATTTATTCTGCTATTAATGATCTACGCAAAGAGATGAATAATCGTTTTGATAGCATGGAAACTAATTTTGTGTCTATTGACCGTTTTAAACCAATTGAATCTTTAACCTGGGGAATGGTAGGGTTTGTTTTGTTAGCAGTTTTAGGGGCAATTATTGCCGGAGTAATTGTTAAGATAAATCCCGCTTCGGCTGCTTATGTTACTCATCAAATTACTCCCTATGTTGAGGCGGTGGGAACGTCAATTGCTAAATTATGACAACTTTACGCGGGATTGATATTTCAGTTTATCAAGGTGATTTAGACTTTACTAATTTAAAATCATCATTCGATTTTGTTATCGCTCGAGCTGGTTTTGGTAACGGGGGGATTGATAAAGAATTTATTAGAAATCGAGATGGTTTAAGGGGGACTAATCAATTACATGGTTTCTACTGGTATACTTATCCTAATCAAAATACTCCAGAATCCGAGGCAGAATCTTTTATTACCACTGTGGGGGGATTTAAAGATGGTGAGCTTTGTGCTTTGGACTTTGAAGAATCTTTTAGTGAGCCTGTGGGGTGGTGTCTTCGATTTCTTCAACATTTTGAAGCACTAACTGGTTATAAACCATTGCTTTATATCAATTTAGCTTTGGTACAAGCGCATGATTGGACCCCCGTGATCCAAAACAACACTGGCCTGTGGTTGGCAAAATGGGATTTCAATCCTGACGGAAGTATTCCCTTAATACCTTGGCCGGTGTGTGCCATGCGCCAATATACAGATAAACTTTCTTACAATGGACAATTAGTGGATGGCGATGTACTCTATGGTGACTCAACTACTTTTTTAAACTATGGTTATAAATCAACTCCTTCTATGACCCAAGATCAACAAAACATCTTAAATTTTCTAGCCTCTATAAATGCTAATGAGGGTAAGGTCCGAGAAGCCTTTGGGGCTCTCCAAGATGCTCCTGCTAAAGATACTCAAATTGTTAATTTAACCGCTCAGGTAACTGATTTAACTGGAAAACTAACCGATAGTGAGAAAACAGTAGCCGATCAGCAGACACAACTATCGACTGCTAATTCTCAGATCAATTCCGAGACTACCCAGATAGCTAGTTTAACCACTGACCGTGACACCTATAAAGCTAAATATGTGCAACTGTTAAATAATCAGCCAACCTGGTCAGATATCATCACTATTATTTTAAATAAGTTATCAATTAAAAACTAAATGAGTCCAAAATTTTCTTTAAACCAAGAAGATTTAGTTAAGATTCTTAAAGGGGCGGGAATCGCTATGGGGGGTGCGTTATTAACGTACTTACTCCAAGTAGTCCCTAATATTAACTTCGGGGTTTATACTCCGGGGGTAGTAGCTCTGTTATCAATTTTAATTAACGCTGGCCTAAAGTTCGTTCAAGGTCAATAAAAAAGTACCGCGATTAAAACTGAGGTTGCGTCTCGTTATCAACGGTACTTAACATATTATCTCATATAGGTTAGCAATAAACAAATTGACTGCTAATATGGAACGATTAGACATCATCAGTGAAGCTAATGCAGTAGCCAATGATTGTGCTACTAATCGAGCTGTCAAAGCAATATCTGATGTAGTTCGCCTTCAAAACCAAGATATTCATTTAAGTTTGGTTAAGAAAAGAGTGGCCATAGCTAATGAATGGATCGAAATGGACTTAGGTTATGATCCGGGAAGTCATCGGATTGACTTCTTACTTTTAAATGTTGACGATACAGGCAAGGTTACTTTTCCCTATGAAGGTAGGAATAAAGGAACTAGATGAAAGAGGGACTTTACACTAGCGATAAAGAATCATCCTTTGTCCCTCTAGAAGAAATCAAAAAAAGACTAAGTTTCCCTGACAAAAAACAACCAGAGGTAAGTTTCGAAGAAGTGGCTGGATTGATTGGTAAGGCTCGAGAAATCAATGATAAGTTTGAGGTCGGTCAAACCGAAGCTTTATGGAAACCGGCTACTGAATATCCCGATAAACCAATAGTGGTGGCATTAGTGACTGACGAACACTTTGGATCGGTTGTCTCTAATCCTGGATTACTACAAGAACATTTAGATATCATTGAACAGACTGATAATATGTTTGTCGTTTTTAATGGGGACAATGTTGATAATTTCAACGCTACTGGTAAGTGGGCTACTGGAATGATGGAGAACCCCTTACCTCCCCAGATTATTTCCCGTTCTTATATGCGGCGACTAAAACGAATGGATGATCAAGCTAAGATTGGAGTGATGAGTTTTGGTAACCATAATGATTTTGGTTTTGCTGGTGGTCAGGATTGGTATGAAACCTTTTTAGGAGAATTTAACTGTCCGGTGTTTACTACCGGAGGTCTCCTGCACGTCGCTACCGCCTCTCAGACGTACGATTTAGCTCTGACTCACATGTATTGGGGGAATTCAAAGTTGAATCCTACCAACATGTGTAAAAGGTTTATGGATTTTGAATATCCTAACGCCGATATTGCTTTCTTAGGTCATGTTCACCAATCAGAAGGTTTACATTTTGATAAAGGCGGAAAAGATCGAGTAGCTTGTATTGGTGGGACTTATAAAGATAAGGATAACTTTGCCCGCAAGCATGGGATTGGGGGCAGAGCTGGTAGTCCGGGGTGGGCAGTGGCTCTTTGGCCTAATGAGCGTAAAATGCAGTTATTTAAGGATATTAAAGTCGCTCAAGGGTGGCTTAAAGGACAACTATGAAACCAGAAGTAATCGAACCAACCTGTACCATTTGTTGGCCTTATGTTAAATGCCGGGTGGCATGGAAAGGACAGGGATTTAGATTAACCCAGTTCCATGACCAACCCGCCCAAGTGAGAGAGGAATACTGTGAGATTAAAGTTATGGCAGATAACATCAGGGCGAGAAAAGAAAACATAGAAGATCGGCAAAACGATTTATTGCTGGGGAGCTAATTATTAGTCCTCAATGCTTTTTCTAGGATAGGATTTGTCATTTTCTCCTCTTGGTTGGTTTTAGATAGCGGTTTGGTCATTGGTTATTCAAAATATAATTGTGTTTTTCCAGTACGGTTTCCAATTTCAAATATTCGTCAATTTTTCTGTCATATTCAACGGTTGACCCATCGGGTTTACCAACAGTGCTTACAAAGTCTAAAAAGTTTAAGTATCTACATACTCTACATCTTTCACAAGCATTATCAGAATGGCTATCATTATTCCAGTTACAATCAAACCATCTTGCCTTTCTTCCATCTATCTCCTTTCCCTCTGTTGGTTTATCATGGTTATTTTTAATCATAAGTTTATAAAGCTAAAGCGATAAATAGGAGGGTGGAGAACATCAGCGCTATGGCTAATGTATCCCGTATAGCGTTAGTATCTTTCATGGTGCCCACACTTGCATTCAAAGTAATAACCGTTATCAGACATCCTTTCTTTGCACTTAGGGCAGTGGTGAGATAGTTGAGACATGACATTTTATTTTTAACTAATAATTATTTCTTATCCCTTGTTTTGGGGAAACAAATTTTTAACAATCCATTCAACCACATTTACATCTCATGGTTGTCCATAGCAGTTTACTTCCAATCCGATATTCTTCAGGTATATCGTAAACGTGTTCTCCTTTATAGACTTTACATGGTTTCTTTTTTGAACCGATACTGTGGACATCTTTAGCATTTTCCCTAGCCCACCAACCACGTTTGCTCCAATCACCCCTCATTATCTACCTCCAACAACCAATTAAATATCTTAAAAGCGTGTTTCAATGAAATCCCATCAGCGGTTTTTCCTGACAGAAATCGGGATATGGTGCATTTATCAAGCCCAGTTTCTCTTGCCAGCTTCCTAACTCCAATTTTATTAACCGAGCAATATAGCCTAACCGATTCATTTAGCCTCATTTCTCTTCCTCCAACTGGTGTTTGATTTCTAAACGGAGTTGGTTTCTGAGTTTATTTCTGCTGTCGTAATAAATTTTTTCATCAATTCTATAGGTTTCGGGATTATCGTGTTTTTCCCTTTTCATACACTCAAGCTTTAACATCCTTTTCCTTTCCTCTTTTCTGGCTTGGGAGACTGCTTTATCTATTTCTTCCTTTAACAGTTTAATGAATTTGTCTGCTTCCACTCTGTCACTATTTTTTTCTTCTTCTGATAATTCAGAGTATGGAGTCATTAGTTGTCTTTGCCATCGTTCAGTAGCCCATTCAGGTATTGTGGCAACATCATCATCTAGTTCACATTTACTAAACAGATACTTCATCCACCCCGACCATTGTTGATGACATAAGTTGGCTAACTTTTCTCTAAGTTTTTCCCACTCCTCTTGTTTCTTAGGGTTCATGCTTCACTGATTAAATCTCTAACATTATTCTCGCTTAATTCGTGAATATCTTTTGATAGAAATTCACCCTTAACGACATCGTAAATCCCCCATCCTGTACCACCTGTGTAGCTTTTGGCAATGTATCTCCTCTCCTCACCCAATCCGTTGGTTGTTTCTTCAAAGACTATTTTTAATAATTCTTGTTTCTTAGGGTTCATTTTGATTGTTTAATAAGTAATTTTAGGGCTTGGCGTTGTTTGTCTCTTAGTTCATTTCCACCTCTGTCATACATTACACTTTCATTTGTTCCAGCATTTAGCTGAACTTGACCAAGGATTGAACCCTTGAGCAAGATATAACTTATAAGCGTATCTAATGTTCTTTTGAAAGTCGAAAGCGTCAGCGTTAGATAAAGTTTTGTGAATGGAATTTACCTGAAAAACCCCCCGGTCAACTGTTTTGTTAGTATTCACCCCTAAGGCTTCAGGTCTTAGGCCCGATTCGCACTTCCCGATTCTAATCATGGTCAAAATATCTTTATTGGGGACACCTAATTCCTCACCGACATCACGAATACAGGTTATAGGGTCGTAGCAGAAGGGGATATTCACCGCTTCGGCTACTTTTACTACTCTCATATCTTCCGTCATCCCTAGGGGCTTTGAAGGGGCTTTTTGAGGCTTTTTAATGAGGGTAGCGCCTAAGATTAAGACACCTAAAAAGACTAAGACCGCCTCTGCTAGTAAGAAGTTAATAAATCGTCGACGTTGGGCTTCTTTCGAGCCTCTGTATCGAAGGTCGTATTTTGTTTGATCGCTGGTGCGATAGTGTGCTTTAATCATTTTTTGGTTTATTGAACCACGGGGACTTACATTTAGGACACATACGAACCTCTTTTTGGCGAGGTGTCCATTTGTGGTTACATCGTAAACAAGTAACTTGTTTGATGGTTAGTTTCATATCATAGGTTAACT
>JAEHJW020008642.1_pt1 | contig 32888 bp, 33 predicted proteins | sample 9271431 | NCBI WGS metagenome assembly JAEHJW02 | reverse complement strand
ACAGCCGTAGAGGCAAAATCTACCAAAAAAATTATCAAAATATCAAAAGAATTTTATTCGAAATGGAAAGAATTTTTTCCTGAGAATGAGTCTAACCAACCTTCTGGTTCAGAGGGATCCTCTGAAAATATGGGGGGAAAAGGAGACACGACAAAGGAAGAAAAAAAGGTAAAGGAGGAAGAAAAACAAGAAGAAAAAGAAAAACAGGACCAGAAAGATCTTAAAGGAGGTAAGTCTAAAGGTGGTCCTAAGCCGGAAGAACTTCCTAAAGAAAAAACCAAGTGGTTTGTATGGGACGAAGAATTGATTCTCAAAGAATCTTCTCGGATCAAGCGTGAAATGAGAATGGTGGCAGAAACAACAACCTCTGAATTTAAGACGGTTGGGAAACGTCTCTCAACACAGAGACTATCCATTCCAACAACCAAGGTGTTCAAAGCCAAGGAGGTTATTCAAGGAGAAGTTCCCGTAAGGGCCTCTCTTGTAATTGACACCTCTGGTTCTATGCTTGGAGAACCTTACAGAAACGCCTGTCATGTGGCGAGAATTTTAAAAGAGTCCCATGCTTTTACAGAGCTCAGGGTCTTTCTATGTGGGGGGTATGGACTCCATATGGCCGGAGGGGATATGAAAAATATGAATCAATATCCCGTTGGTGGAGACGAACAGTTTGAGCGTCTTTTACAAACTCCAGATCTCATTCAGCCTAACGGCGTTATGCTGTTTCTAACAGACGCATGCACGGAAGGAGAAAGTGCAAAGGCTATTGTTTCACTGGCTAAAAAAACGAAAGTGGTCGGAGGCTATGTCCTTAAAATGGATCCGACAGAAGCCGAAGACATAAAAAAGGAGGGAAATGAGTTGTTCCCCGCCTTCATTTTCCACGAACATGGAGTAGAAGGAGTGGGGAGGGTGCTTGCCAGATTTCTGAAAAAGGCAGTGAAGCACCGTGGAAACTTTATTTACAGGTAATAAAAAAGGCCCCTAAAAAGGGGCCTTTTTTTGTTAGTTTTTTGATAGGTGGCCTAACCCTATCAATGGAACTCCACCCTGTCCTGTGACCTTCGGGAGGGTGCCGTTCCATTTTTTAATGGCCTCGAGCTGTACCAACTCTGGTGTCAGAACAGCCTGCTTAAGTTTCATTGCTTCAGCGTCAGCAGTCGCTGTAACAATCTTCTGCTGTGCCTTAACCCTGGCTCTGGCCAACTCATATTCCGCCTGAAGCGAGCTCTGCTGAGCAACCTGCTTACGCTCGATTGCGGCAGAAAACTGCGGGGAGAAGGCAAAATTTGTAATATTAACCCCGTCAACAAGGGTTTTATATCTAAGAAGCGAGGTTGAAAGCCTAGCGTCAATTTCTCCCTTCACCAAATTTCGTTTTGTAATTAATTCCTCAGCCGTGTACTTTGCAACCACAGCTTTGAATGTATTAGCCAGGATCGGTGCAAGAACGCTGTTCGTCAAGCGCACTTCTGTTCCGACATGGGTATAAACCCAGGACACGTCCTTTGGCTCCACGTGGAAGTTTACCGCAATCCTAGTATGGACGTCCTGCAGGTCATTTGACGCGGCTGTTTCGTCCATTTCAAACTTGTTAACTCTAACGCTCATAGGAATAATAGTGCTAACGAGCGGAGCTTTGAAATGAAGTCCAGGAGAAAGTGCTCCTGGAGACGTTTTGCCCATAGTTACCTTTATTCCCATGGTCCCTGGGTGAACGACCGACCATGAACCCAAAAAAACGATCAGTCCAAAAATCACTCCAAAAATTGAAAAAAACAAAACAAATTTTGATTTTAAAGATTTCAACATTTGATCTCCTTTTTTTTATTTGTTTTAAAATTTAAAAGTTGAAGAAAGTTAAGTATACCATTTGTGTTTTTACTATACAACAAAATTTTACAAAACTTGACGTCCTCCCCATGGTTAAAACCAGGTGATTCCCAAAGCATTAAACGCTTTGGACGGTTCGAGTTCTTTGTGAGAGACCAGAAAGGGTCTCACACTTTACCTCGTATAATATTTGTTTTCGAAACAATAACACGCCTGATATCCCCCCGGCCTTGGCCGTGGGCTTTACTGCGTTGTTTTGGTAAAATATTGGACACGTTAGGAGGTTTAAATAAAAAATGCTTGACTTCATTAGCTCTATCATATAATCTACTGACTCCATAAACTTTAAGTTTAAAAAATTAAAGAAAAATTAAACTTAAAATCTTACAACCTGGAATAAGATAATTTATTTCAGGTCCCGCCGACCACCAAGAAATCAACACAAGTTCTTGGTCTCGCCCAACACTCAAATCAAAAAGGAGAAAAGGGTTTAAAACCCTTTTCTCCACCCCTTAGTTTAGTTATAGGTTTAAGTTTAGACCCTAAACATAATTGTTACCTAAAAATACCTTGTTTCGATCTTGTTTGTTCAATCAGTAATTCAGATAGAAGCGTTTGTCTTTTTGTGGATTTAACCGTGTTTTCTCCAATATAAAATGCCTGCTTCTGTCCAATGAGTTCGATCTTTTCCTTGCTTCTTGTTACTCCGGTGTATAATAAATGACGTTCAAGCATATAGCTTTGGCTCATATCACAAACCATTATAACCTTTGGATATTCTCCCCCCTGAGATTTGTGAACGGAAATCGCATAAGCCAATTGGAGATTTTCCAGTTCCTCATTTGAATATTGAACTCTGTAGTCGTCGAATTTAACAACCAAAGTTTTTCCTCTGGTGTCTACATGCTCAACAAGCCCTACCTCTCCATTCATAACTCCTTTATCGTAATCGTTTTTACGTTGGAGCACCTTGTCTCCCGAATGAAACTTGTAAAATTCATTAGAAAGTTTTTCTGCCAGAGCATTTTGAGGCAAAATTGCAGTCTGTAAAGCTGCGTTCAAAGAGATTGTTCCTGCCGGACCTTTGTGCATGGCTGTTAGAACTTGGATATCCATAATATTTTTACCTGAAAAAATATCAGTTTTAACTGCATTTACAACAGCGTTTTTTGTCTCTTCAGAATTATGAGTCGACGAGAAAGAGACAGCTCCATTCATTTCACAACGTCTTCCATGCTTGATAGAGTCAGCAAAAACGGGAATAGTAGACAAAGATCCTTGCCTGTGCACTTCGCTTAAAACAGTTTTTGATACGCAGTCTGAATTTAACAAATCACCTAGAACTTTCCCCGGGCCAATGGAAGGCAGTTGAAAAGGGTCTCCGACAAAGAGAATTTTGGCGGCAGCTGGTGTTTCAAGTAAAAGTTCTTTCATAAGAAATATGTCAATCATAGAAGATTCGTCTACGATTAATACTTTGGCGTCGAGAATTGGAAGTGGAGAGGTGTTTTGTTCACCTCGGCCAACTCCTATCGCTCTATGAATAGTTGAAGCCTCGAGGCCTGTTGCTTCCGAAAGCCTCCTTGCGGCCCTTCCTGTTGGAGCGCACAGAACAATCTCGTCCGGTCTGATCCCAGACTTTATTAATTCTGTTACATAAGCTTTAACAATAGTCGTTTTTCCAGTCCCTGGCCCTCCTGAAAGAACGTGCACCTTTTGAGAAAGAGCCATTTTTACGGCCTCTGTTTGAGAATCGCTTAGCGAAATAGTCTGTCCATTTGAGTTTGTGATAATTGGATTTCCAGACAAATAAAATTTTTTGCTACTTATGCCAAGTCTGTTAGAAATATTGTCCGCAATAAATGTCTCGGTTGTATACATTAAGGTAGAGGCTACATATGGGACCTTCCCCTTTTCAGTTAAAATTTCTCCAGTTTTTACTCGGGCGTTTGAAAGAAGTTCTTTATCTGAGGTCTTTAATATTTCTTTCTCAAATCGTTTATCTTCAAGCATGAGAATGTTTTTTAGAGCAGGAAGGAATTCTTCCGTGTGCATAATCGTATTCCCACCTTTTTCGCTCCACTCAGACAAGACATATTGAGACGCAGCAATAATCCTCTTGTCAGCAAGGGGGTGTAATCCTGCCTCAATAGCCATGAGATCCAATTTTTTAAAGCCGGCCCATGGAATAATGTCCGCAACTTTATAAGGATCCTGTCTTAATATCGAGAGTTCGATTCCAGCTTTTTTGATTCGGCTAGCGTCGCTAGCCCTTAGACCCGCTTTCATAACAAAATCCATTAGGTCTCTAAGTTCCGCCTCTTCATGCCAGGCCCGCACAATTTCGCTTGCCCGTTTTTTTCCGATACCTTCGACGGTCATAAGAGATTTTACGGCTAGAGGTTCGGCCTGAGAGAGAACGTCAGGGAGACTATCTCCGAATTTCTTGACGATCTTCTTGGAAAAGACCTTCCCCATATTCTTAGCCGCACCTCCTGAAAAGAATGCCTCTATTGCAGCACTTGACCTTGGTTCGACCTGACGTATATCAAGAGCCTTGAACTGAGGCCCATAACGAGCATTCTCTACCCATTTACCATGAACCAAAAGTGATTGACCTTCATGGACAGAGCCTCCACCAGTGACGGTTACCAACCTATTTTCCGTTGTCATATTAAATATGACAAAGTTTTTATTTTCGAATATGACATTGTCAACAACTCCCTCAAGAGAGGTCTCTTTATAAGAAAATTCGTTTTCTTTCATGGAAGTTTGTGAGAAAATAAGGCCTTGTCGCAATTTTGATCCTTTGGTTAAGGTGGCTATCGTTCTGTCGGAACCATATTGGGGCTAATATCTTTAGAGTTGTTTTGCAAAAATTCCCTTTTGAATAGAATATCTAATGTTTTTGTGGCCATAGTTATATCTTGCTTTAACGCAGTCTCTGTTGAGCTATTGGCCGGCCAACGTTGACACGTCAAACGCAATTCTTTGACAGCTTTCTCAAGGTTTGTTTTATGAACGCATTTAGTTTCAATTTCGGAAAATAAATCAGGAAAAATATTGCTCGCCTTGATAAAAGCTTTTAAAATGGACGCTTCATTTTCTGGTTGATTATGATAGTCTGGGGTATGGATCAATTCTATTGTCTTGTGAATGAGTTCTATCACTCGGTCCATAGCTCTTACAATAGAGTCTACATTTCTGATCTCTTTGTAAGGACTATTCTTTTTAATCTTTTCTGTTTCACTTTCCAGAAATGTTTTTTCTTGATCTAAAAGATCGACTTCCAACGTACTTAGCGTCTCTTTGTTCACCACTTTTTCCACTAGTTTAATAAACTTGGATAAACGAATATGGAAAGATATTATGGTTTTGTCTGTCTCGGAACTTTCTATACGTTTTTCTCTAGCTGAAACAATCAAAGCCTGTTTTGCGTTGTCGATCAGATCCAGTAATGCTGCTGGTTGTAGTTCTATGTTTTTCATAATATTCCCCTTCGCCTGGTGTTGTTTTAGGCAAAATTAGAACAGACAGTTACAGTATATTACATTTGTAAAGTTAGATCAACTACTTAGCGTGTTTTTGTTTGTCTCGCGCCTGGACTGATTGTAAAATTTTCTCAACAATCTCTCCAGCGACTTTGGTATTGACTCCCCCAATTTCTTCGATAGAGTAATACAAAAATGTACTACCAGAATCTTCATTTATACAAATCGAAAAAGAACCTTGCCGAATATTATTGTTGTCAATTTTTAGGCTACGTTGTCCGGACCTTATGTATATGCTTAAATCTTCTACAATATCGCAAAGAATGCGTGTCTCGTCATAAATGATTGATCCGAAAATTTTGTGGACCTCTTTTAAAATTGCGGCTATTGGTTTTTTAATTTCCACTTGCAAGATATATCCAAATTTAGGTTTATAGTATGTTTGAACCGACAAATTTTTATTTTCTTTGGCAATAGCACCCAAGCGATTAATTTCTTGGACAATCAACTCGTCATTTTCGACAGCCATTGTATTTGACATGTAAATCCTCCTGGTCGTTTAAATAAATTAAAGAATTAAGAACTAATCTCTTTCAGGCATTTTGTTCTTTTTCTCAGAGTCCCAATCTTCAAAAAACGCTTCTATTTGTTGACATTCAAAAAGACCGTCCAAAATCCCGGACTTCATTTCTGTGTCCAAGTCTGACTTTAAAACGATATCTTTCGGGGTAATTTGAGATCCACAATTTTTGAATTCTGGAAAATCGTAAATATTAAAGTCGTTCTCTTTGATTTTAGCCAAAGCTTTAATCATAAATTCTACGTCTGAATCCGAAAGGTGTTTGAGTGCTGAATCAAAATCTTTATGTAATTTTAAAAACGCTTCATAAGTTTCATAGTCTTCTTTTGCATGTTCAAGATATGATTCTATTGTTGTTTTGTTTAAAGGCCGTTTGTAACTAATGGATTTTTTAACCTTATCGAAATGTTCAGAAATTTTGTCAAGAGTCTTATTGCATTCTGGCAAAACAATTTTGCCATTTTTTACAATATACATGTCTTTTGTTATTGTTCGTCCAATTTCAAGGAGAGACATTCTATCGGCCAAATAAAGACACTCGAGTATTTTATCCTTGCTGAAATTTAAGCCTTCAGCTTCTAGCAACTGGTGAAAAAACATGGTGGTGGATTGTGTAGAAGGGCGAATCATTTTTGTCTCCTTTTCATTTTAAAATTTGAATAAACAAGAATGGCCAGGCTTAATCCAGAGAGAAAGGTCGACATAATCATTATGGTGATTGCTGCTGGATCAAAATGGATCATGGCTATCTTCCTCTGCTGTTTAATTAGGTCCCGGGGGAGCCTTATAGTCCTCTATTTAACGTTCCTGAATCTGATCCTGGCGGTCAAAAATTATGCCTTCAACAACGTAGGGGAACAGAGCCTTTTTAAATGGAGAACGGTCCCATTCTTGCGTCAAAACCTTTATGATATGCGGATTGGGGACAAGATCATGTTTGGACGTTAATTTGAACCCAAATTTATTCGCCAAAAATTCTCCGATAGCTCCTGACCTGCTGACTCCCATGTTGCAATGAACCACGAGCTTCGCGATCGGCCTGATATTAACCTGGTTAACAAACGAAAAAATTTGTTTGGCATGTTCTGGACAAAAAACCTTCTTTGGATCAATATGGGCACCAATTTTTGCCCACCATTCCGGATCTATATCGTCGAATTTGAGTTGGAGAACCTTGGTCCAGGATTGATCGAGTTTTGCGTCAGGAGCGTATGTATCTGCAATTGAAATAATAGCCCCACCAAATCCGTTTTTATCATGTTCAGCACTGTAAAGATCTGTCACAATAATGCGATTGATCATGAATTCTCCTGGAACTTTTTTAAACCTTAATCCTGTCGACGGTGAAAAAAGGAGTTTTTCTTTTTGCCTTTTTGGTCAAGGTGCAAAAATAGCCCCCCTAAAATTACCCCAAACAACAGCGACAGGAGGACAAAAGTTAAAGCCACAGGATCCATATAGTCCATTTTAGGACCCTGTTCGTCTTAGAAATTTAACCATTAGCACTTGCTAAATCCACAGGTGGTACATTTCAAACACCCTTCCTGAAAAGCCAACGGACTGCGACATTCCGGACATTTTCCAACATGGACTTCTTCGAGAATAGTTCCGTTTTTTGTTGAAATTTCTTCATTGAGTTTTCCAATGGCTTTGACGATCATGTGAACGTCAGACCCCATGGTTCCTGCTTCTTCATGAGCCTTGACAAACTGCGCCATGACCTTGTTAAGAGGAGCCCCATACTGAAGAGCCAAAGACCCCAAACGTCCCAGCAAAATGGCCGATTCTTTTTCCTCATGCGCTGTTGCGGGGGTAACAAAGATTTCAATTGGTCTGCCAGCTGAATCCTGGTAAAGGTGAACGTAAGACTTTCCAGAACGGCTTTTGACCACCATTCGGCCTCCGGTTAAAGATTCACCGTTTCCTTTGGCTCGTTCACCCCATACAAGCGTTGTACTTGGCTTTCCGGATTTGGGTTCAGAAACGGTCTCTTTTTTGGACTCTCCAATGTTTAAAACCTGGTTTTCTCTTGAGCCGTCTCGATAAACGGTAATACCTTTGCACCCCAAGTCATAAGCAAGAAGATAAGCCTTTGAAACGTCTTCGACTGTGGCTTCTCGGGGCAAATTAATGGTCTTTGACACAGCTGCGTCAATATGCTTCTGAAAAGCCGCTTGCATACGGACATGCCATTCGGGGGCAATATCGTGCGCTGTGGCAAAAACTTTCTGCCATTTCTCCGGAACTTCCGGAAGGCCACGACAGGATCCGTGATTGGCAACAATCTTGGCTGGAAGATCTTCCGACCAGAAACCTTCTCGTTTGGCAGTTTCCTCAAACAAGGAGAGTGTGTACGGCAAATGAGTTCCGTCCATGACGTTCTTGAACCAGATTAGTGAAAATTCAGGTTCACAACCGGAAGAAGTATCGGCAATCATGCTGATTGTTCCAGTCGGAGCAATGGTCAGAAGGTGACTGTTTCGTCTGGCAGGACCTATTCCCTCGTAATAAGGATAAACTCCATACTTGTAGGCGCGATCAAGAGAGACACCCTCGGCAACCTCACGAATTCTGGACATGATTTTTTCGGCCATAGCAAGACCTTCTTCTGAATCGTATGGGATTCCAAGGAGAATCAGCATTCTGGCAAATCCCATGACTCCAAGACCGATTCGTCTGGTGCCTCGATTGACTTCGGCCAGTTCCGGAATGGGGAATTTGTTGACAGAGACAACGTCGTCAAGAAATTCGGTGGCAATGGCTGTTGTTTTTTCAAGATCTTCCCAATCGAGTTCACCGTTTTTGACGTGTCGAACGAGGTCGATAGAGCCGAGCGTACAATTGTGAACCAATACTCCATTTGCATAAAAAGTGTGTGTACTGTCGACAGAAAGATCATAAACCTGACAAGTTTCGCCTGGTTCTACACAAAGGACCTTCATAAATCCTGATTCTGCGAATTCTTTGTTTTTCTTTTGGCTCAAATGTTTCAACAGATCCATTTTTTTAGGAGTTGCAAATCCAATTGAAAGCCAAAACCGTCGTGTGGACTGTTTTGAAATAACGATTCTGTATTGTGGCTTTCTGTGTTTGTTTTTGTCCGTTTTAAAAACTGTCACAAACCTTCTTGATAGGATTCCCATACTTGCAAGAATTTGCTGTACTTCTGTGGCCATAACCGGACTTGAAGTAGAAAAACCAATATAAGCGGCTTCTTCTTTGCTTCCAAACTTCTTCTGAGGCCACCCGTCAGCTGTAAAAAGTCCTCTCAAAAACAATACTTGTTCCCTGTATGAAGCTTTATAAAACCATAAGGGTATCCGTCTTTCACAAACATGATTTAGATAGAACCCGAAATTTTTACAAACTTCTATAGCATTTTTGTTCTCAGTCTGGACTTGATAGGATACTCCGTCGTCTCTTAATGGTTTAGGAGAAACGTTAAATACAAGACGAAATTGGTCTAACAATAAATCTTTTAAATGAAAATCACCGTCTTGATTATTCATAGATATTCCAACGGTGTTTTCTGTTGCCCAACCGTCTCCATGAATCCACCCTAGAAGCAGAGCTGTTTTGTCAGATTCGGACATTTCTCCGTTTTCTGGACCTATGAATGGATTCTCTGTACAAAGTCGAACTCTTGCTCTAGATTCTACTAATTGATCTGCGCGTATCTCGCCTTTGTCTGTCATAAAAATATGGTCTGGCGTTGTTTTTATTGTCATGCCGCCTTCGATTGTAACAACAACGGTATCTTTAATGCCCTGATTCAACCGCACATATGGCTTTATGCAAGTATTTTTGTAATCAAGCCCATAACCTGATACTGTCGAGCCTGATTTTTCTGTTGCTTCTATTTTTCTGATACCAGATTCTGTGGCGACCAATGTCCCTTCTGCCAAACACGATTGATAGTCTCCAAGGGGTTGTTCGCCGCAAGGGTTGGTGGCTTCTATCGCTCCCTTCTCCGGGATCGGGTTGTTTTCATTCGCCCGATCAATAAAGAAAAGACCTGGTTCTCCAGTTGCCCGAGCATTTTTGACAATCTTGTCCCAGACTAGTTTTGCCGACAATGTTTTAACGACCGTTTTTGTGCCAGGATCCACCAGTTCATAGTCCTGGTTGTTTTTGAGAGCTTCCATGAATTTGTCTGTGACAGCTACGGAAACGTTGAAGTTTGTCAATTCAGACAGATCTTGTTTACAGTCAATAAATTCTAAAATATCCGGGTGGTCGACTCGGAGGATTCCCATGTTTGCGCCTCTTCTTACCCCACCGGCCTTTATCGCTCCTGTGGCAGCGTCAAATACTTTCATGAAAGAGACTGGCCCTGACGCGACACCACCAGTTGTTTTAACTATTGAACCAGAAGTCCTAAGCCTAGAAAAACTAAAACCCGTTCCGCCACCACTTTTATGAATAAGGGCTGTTGCCTTTACAGAGTCAAATATTCCAGTCATTGAGTCTTCTACTGGAATTACAAAACAAGCTGATAGTTGTCCGTCCGGCTTTCCTGCATTAATCAAAGTCGGAGTATTCGGCAGAAATTTGAGATTTGACAAAAGATTCTCGTATTTTTCAGCAATCCTTTTTTTGTTTTTTTGATCTGGCGACCCTTCGGCAACAGCTATGGAAATTCTCTTAAAAAATCCTTTTTCGTCTTCAACAACCTCGCCTTTTTCGTTTCTTGCAAAATATCTTTTTTTAAGAACAGTAAGCGCATTTGGTGAAATATTTGAATCTGGCATAAATCCTCCGTTAAGTTAAGATATTTTTTGTGCAACAAGTCTTTTAAGTAGTTCTGAATTCCATACAACGTGTCCTCTATCTGTAAATTTATACCCAGCATTTTTGAGGACAGAATCGAGATATCGAGAGACTTCTCCACGTATTGTTCCTTTGTCCGCTGAGGACAATCTTTCCCATACGGAGAATATTTCTTCCGGTACCGCATTATTACGAAGCCCAATAAGGCTTGAAACAAATTCCTTGACTGTTGGTTTAGGCGAAAATCCAACCCTTGAGAGATATACGTCTTTACAGGGGAGTGGGCCTACTGGCGTGATAACATTTCTATTACATACAACAAGGTTTCCTACTGACTGAACAAAAGCCATTCTTCCATTCACTGTATCACAAAGATAAGAATCAGTTTCCAAAACATAATTGGCAATAACCTCATTCGTTTTTTTGTATCGTGTTACATTGCCAAAACTTTTTTCGTCAAGACACATGAATATGCTAGGTGTAATAGACCACCCAGATTTATTAGGATAACCATTAGGTTCAAATCTTGGAAATACCTTTATCACAATCTCTATCTCGTTGACCGAACTCCACAAAAAATAGAAATAACCCTCCATTCCAAGGTCTACTCGGCCTGTTCCAAAAAAAGAAGTGCCTTTTTTTACCTCTATCTCACATTGTCTGAACGCTTGTCGAACTGGCCAAGAGTTTTCCTCGTTGTAGTTATGGCTAGACATGCTGTAGAATCCTTTTGTCTCTGGGGATAGTGTCTTCAATGCTTCTTCGAGATTGTTTCCGCATAGAAGCCATACTCTTGGTCTTTTTTTAGGAACTGAGATTATTGTGTATTCCATTATTCTATCCTTTATGGTTAACGGCTAGTATTTTCGCAGATAGTCTGATAAATCCTTGACAACTACCCATTTGATAGCAAATAACTCCGAATATTATCGGCTTGTTCAGACATGATTGTTCGGGTGTTTTTATTCTGAGGTCTTCCTGCAAGAACCTCTTCCAGTCTGACAATAGCAATATCAACAGCAATTTCCCAAAAGAAACCTTCTTTTGGTTTTCTGTACTTATGTAGTATATCTACGGCAGTCGCTCTAACAAGGTCTGTTAAGACGTTCACAACTATTTGAACTTGTCTCATATATTCTTCAGATCGGTCGTTTTGCACGATATCTTCCTTTCTTTTGTCCGTGTCTCCAACGTAAAATAGTAGTATACACTTTTGCTCTAAAAATTCAAAGTGCTCATTTTTAGCTGAATAATTGTTTAGAACCTAAACGTAAAATATAAAGACAGGTAACATGTTTTAGAGTTTTGCTTTTTTACAATGCTCAATATATACTGGTTTTCTTGTTATTTTTAAGTTAAACCATAAATAAAAGGATTTTGTTATGATTTATACGCTAAAAAATTTGCTATGTTGTTTAGGTTTACACTTTTGGGAAAAGAGTAATTATAAAATTTTTCTTGCAAGATACAAACAAGAGGTCTATGAATGTTCCTGTGGGAGAATTGTTGCAACATTTTTGGGCGAAGAAAAAACTTTCAATATCTGGGGAAGAAAAACTGACACAGGTATAAAAATTGATTAAAAAAGGTAGGAGAGTATTGTGATCGTTCAACTTCCATTAACAACCGAAAGATCCCTCGCTAATAATATACTTGAGATATTTAAGTCAGATAAAGAACTTTCTGAAGGAGCTTCCCTCACACGCTCGAGAGGACAAGTTGAAAAGCATGAGGAATGCGAGCAGTTTAAACATGAAGAACAACGGCTTGAAACCCTTATAAAAAGGGTTCCTGTTGGAGGTTCGTTTCAAATAGAGGTTCTATTTGCTGCGACACACCTATTGATTAAACGTAGCGATCCTGAACGATATGATAAGGAGGTTGAGGTTTCTAAAGCTGTTGTTACAGTTTTTAAAATGGATAACACGGTGGTTATTTCAAGTGAGTTAAGTCCAATAAAACAATATATCTCTTGGAAAGGATATAATAATCTTGGTCCGGATCAGCATGTTTTAAGCTTGAATATTATATGTCTGTGGCCTCAAGCTATGAAATCGTTAAATGTAGCTCTCAAACACAATAAACTTCCCATTTTTTCTAACAGCTTGTTTCACAAATATATTTTTGCACGTCAATCATGTTTTTTGTTGTTGGAAACAAAATCAATAGGGTTAATATGGCCTGGAGGAATATTTTTGAAAGAGGGAAGGTTTTCAGAAGAATATTCGTTTATGGAAAGACTAGAGAAAGTTAAGTGGACTCTCCCAGTGGTATTACAAGCTTTAGATATAAAGCTTCCCACAAAAAATGGAACGAATCTTAGCATACATGACGAAAGAGTATGTCAGGCATTGACAATAAGCGCTTTGACTCGTGGAGGAGGATCTTTTGATCGTTGAGGTTCCTATGGCGAATTATAATGTAATGTTCAATCACATTATAGATTTGCTAAAAACGAACAATGAGTTGATTGCAAACGAAACACTTGAAGAATCAAAAAACAGACTAATAAAAATTGACACAGTCAGATATAATCCCGGATTGTCTGAAAAATGTTTATTCGACAATGAAATGGAATCAAAAATACCATGTGGAAGGGCCTTCCAATGGAAAATTGAGCTTGGATATAGAGAGTATACATGGATAAACAACTATAGCGATACAGTTTTTGAGCATGAGATTGTTAGGGCTATTATATCGGTTTTTCCAATGTCTAAAACTGCGATTGTTGCGATCGACACAGATCCAGATACCGTATTGATCTATGGCCGTAGAATAGTAAAGCAAACAAAGGTTGAACAAGTAGAATTCACCGGGGAAATATATTTGCAACCAGAATCATTAAAAGTTCTTAATATTCAACTGAAAACCCAAGGTTTTTTGCCTGTAGGTCCAGACATGATTAGAGAAACGGTTATTGTCCAGGACCCGTTGTTTATTTTCGAAAGACCTCGAAGTATTGGGTTGGCCTGGGCTGGAGGAGTGTTGTGGAAAATGATATCAGAACGAGAATTATACTTGATCCACACTCAATTAGACGGGAAATATTCAACGAACCCACTCGCAGCGGTTTCTTCTTTTTTTGAGATTCCTCTTCCAAAAAGAAAATGGAAGTCTTCTGTGTTGGATATTAATAGCCCGGACGTTGTTACTGCTTTAACCGCCTCCACGCTTAAACAAGCGTACGATTTCGGAGGGAGGTAACTTGGAAGGACTTTTTAAGATAGCAAACGAAGATATTATTACTCTAAAAAGCAATGTGCCCGAAATGCTATCAAAAACGTTGGTAAGAGTTTTGGAAGAAAATCAAGAAATTTCACAGATCCAAGACAGTGTAGCGACCTCATGGACTCAAAAAAATAAATTTAAACTGTTGTCCACCTCCGAATTTGAAAAAATAGCCATAGATCATTATTCTCTTGAATATCAGCTACATGAAATGTCTTATTATTCAGATTTACCTGGAATATCCATAACCGTGCCCATTGGCTATCAAAAAATAAATTATGAAGCAGAAAATAGCCTGCGTGGGAGAAATATTAATATTGGATTACTGGCAAAGACAACATTGACCGTTCTACCTGGAAAAAATGATATTTTGGTAGCTTTGGATCAAATGTCTGAAATTTCAGAGTTCGACCCAACACGTTTTAATCCTCATAGAAACAATATACCTCCTATGATTAGTATGGGAACAGGCAATCTTGAAAATGCAGACAAGGCCATAAACAGTAGATTGCTAGAACATTTTCCTGGCGTTATGGTTCCCAAAAACAAGTTTTATATAAGAGATCCTCTCTATATTGTAGTAAAAAATGCAGAAGTTGGATTAGTATGGGAGGGTGGAATATTATGGCAGCCTACCACAAAAAAACAACAAATAACTGGACGTATTTTAGATAGATTTTCCGAAAAGTCAGGATCTATGTTGTCTCTAACAAGAGAAACTCTGAAAATTTTTGGGGTAGAATTACCTCCAAAACCACGCAACAATAAGAGAGATTTCGATTTTAAAAGTAATGAGGTTATATCGGCTCTCACAATGGCAACTCTTGGTCTGGGCAGAGTTAGTGATTGTAGTCATGAACGTTGATAACTTTTTTGGAGTTGCCACACATTTTAGGTTGCCAAATTCAGAGACAAAATACTCAGTAGGTTCCCAACCAGTATTAATGAGTAGAGTTAAAAACTCCGGCATTGTATACAGACAAACTTTAACCTGGATATCGTGTTTGTTTTGCATGTCCTCAGATAAAAAATCCATTCTGTTTTGGACTGGCTGCTCTTTTCCAGGGTAATCGTTCCCTAGCTCGCTATTTATTCCGGACGCTGAAATTAAGAGCTTGCCATTTGGGCATATCCAATCCAACGCTTTTTTTAAAATGTTTTCAGCTTCTTTATATGACAAATAATGTATCGCGCGTTGCCATGTTATTGCAGAGAATTTAATTTCTTTGGGCAGATTTAAATCTCGAATATCTATTGCAACTATATGAACGTTTGGAAGTACAAAATCTGGAGGATTTATATCAACTCCGACTACTAAATCGCAAACTTCAGCAAGATTTTTCGTCAAGCCTCCTTCTCCACAACATAAGTCCATTACGCTTGAGTCTTTTTGTCCTTTTAACCAATGCAAAGCCATTTGATCAAGTCTGTCAAGACGCTCAATAGAAATACTGTGTCCAAACATTTTTTTTTAATTTTACCTTCCTGAATCTGCTTCTAATTCTTTACAAAAGACTGGTTTGTCAATGCCTTTTAATCCTTTTATCTGTGCTATTGAAAAATTGACTCCAATTGTTGTTGCTTCTTTAATATTTGCTCCTGTAAGTCTTGCGCCTTGAATTTCGGCTCCAACCAAATAGGTCCCTAACATATTTGCGTTTTCGAGATTCGCCCGATTAAGGTGAGCCCCAGCCAAGTTTGAACAATTAAGATTTGCTCCTCTTAAGTTTGTTTCTTGCATATTGGCCTTTTCGAGATTTGATTGATATAAATTTGCATGATCAAGGTTTGCATGAGCAATATTCGCTTTGAATAGGTCTACTCTAATTAAATAGGCACCTGACAAATCAACATTCTCAAGGTTCGTTTGGCGCATTGTTGCTCCGGTAAAGTCAATTCCGGACAGATCTAGTCCCCTAAGGTCTCTTTTGGAAAAATCTCCATTACAGAGCTCAATGGCCTCTCTTGTTATATTCTCGCAAAACGTGGTCCATTCTGGGTTTGTTTTCTTCAACAAATATTTTTCAGCAACGAGAACAAACTGGCATTGTTTTGCCAAGTTTTTGATCGCTTCAAAATCTTGCAGTGTTAAATTTGAATTTTTAAAGGTTAGATCATTCTTTTCAACTTCTTCACGGAAATCGGCCAGGACTTTCTCAAAATCTTTTTCTAGGCTATTTCTATCCTTCCCGGTGTAGTTTTTTAACTCTTTAGAACATTCTTCTACCTTGTGGAAACATTCAGTTACGGAAGACAAATCAACCATAAATTCCTCCATTTCAATTAAGATAAAAGCTTTTTGTTTGGGTTTGTAACACAGAATATTGCGGAGAGTAACACATATGTTAAAAAAATGAAAGATATTTTCTTACAAACAAAACGGCCCCCATTTGGGGGCCATTTTGTTAGGCTTTTACAACCTTAACGTCAATCGCCTGTGGACCTTTTTGTCCGGCAGACACTTCAAAAGTAACCATGTCTCCTTCGTCCAGGGTTTTAAAACCTTCAGACTGAATCGCGGAGAAGTGGACAAACAGATCTTCACCACCTTCCTGTTCGATAAACCCATAGCCCTTGTTGGCGTTAAACCACTTTACAGTTCCCTTGCTCAATTACAACCTCCAGTTACACATGGGATCACGCCTGCGGCTGCAATAGCAGACAAAATCCCGTAAACATTCACATTTGCAGCCAGAGACCAATGCTATAGAAACTTCTTTCGGTAGAACTCGTCCCTGATATGAGTATAGCACAAATTGGGTCAAGCGTTAGGATCTAACGAACATTTAATCTTCACTTGGTGTTTCTCCCAAGCTGAGTTCTTGTCAGGAGGAGTAATTCTTTTGCCAATTCCTCACCTCCGGAAGTAAAGCTTGCATATCCATGGTCGATATACTGTTCCAATGCGGCCTCAATGATTTCAAGTTTTCGCTTGTCTTTTATTTCCACAAAACCTCCTTGTCGAAATTGCGTTGTTGATATTCTAATCAACAGAAAGTATACTACAACATAACCAAAATAACAAAAAATATAAAAAGGAGAAAAATAAATGCAAAAGAACAAAAAAAGATTTCTCTGCAAAATCGGTATCCACAAATGGACCATTGTGAGATTTCGACAGTTATGGTTGGGTGACTCCCGGTGTATGCGTTAACCATGACACCATTAAATGGGATTAAAATTCATGGTGTTAAAATAAAAAAGGAGAAAAAAATGATCAAAAAAACCAGTTGGAGAGAATGGTTGCACAAAGCTGGATTCGATTGGAATACCGGGATCTTGGTGTATCAGGAGCCTAGATATGGAGATTGGGATACTGATATTGATTGTCGACTGTCTCCGTTTTCTCAAATCCATTATGGAGGAATTGAGAAGGATCCGATTAAAAGATCTTCCTTGCTGGACCAAAAAGCAGAAATCCTTGATTTTGAGTTTGAGGAAGATTTGCATTTTCCTTTAATTTTTGCAAAAGACTCAAAGGCCATTTATATCGTAGAGTATTACAACGGAGGTAGTAGTCTGGAAAGAATTTCTATTGATCCAGAAGACTACTTGAATGGTAAGTGCATAGCTCCGGCTTTAGGCGGGAATTAAAGTCGTTACAAAAAAGGGCCATTCGTGGCCTTTTTTTGTAATAACTTAAGCGTAACGTTGTGTGTTATTTGTTATTTGTTCTTAAAGAGTGTTTTATCAGAAAGGAGTTACAATGCACATTGTAAAAAGCGATATTGATAACGGAACACATTTTATCAATCTGCAGGGAGAGAATATTTCTTCCGTTTTTCTTGGTCAAAAAACAGGAGCTATCACTAGCCTGAAGATTGACTTGGCACGAAAGGTATTTGAGAACATTGATAAGAAAACCGAGAAGCTTCATGCTTGCGGCATATCGTTACCTTTTTGCCAAATTGAAAAATACGGAGATTTTATTCTTATTTTTAATAATAAAGATAAATTAAACAAACCCGAAAAGTCACATATAAAACCATTCGGCACGTTTAACGTCAAAAGAATGGGTATGTTGGATTTTGACCAGAAGAGCCATTTGGATCCAGAGGTTCTTTTTAACAAGAGTATTCCTACAGATTTGCGAAAGTTTATGGCTGTCTCAGGAGATCTCAGCTTTGGAGTTGACAGGGAAGGCTTTATCCATTCAAAGTCGTCAAATTCAAACACCTATATTAAAGGTGTAGGACCTTTTAAAACTCAACTCCAGTTGGAAATATTCGACATGTACGGTAACGGGAAAGAAAACATATCCAAGCATATTCTCAACTCTAATTTTATCGCCCTTATGGAATATGGCCAGAAGAATTATCAGACACATGTTTTTGATCACAGTCGATAATTTTTATTGTTGAGACAGATACTTTGGTTGTTTCCATGTTGTCTGCCCAAAATCTTTTTGCAGCATTAATACGGCAACTGCCTCAGACAAACGGTTGTTTCTCATGAGTGTTACCGCCATAAGTCGTCTGTAGCCTTTTGGCCACAGATTGATTGGCTTTTGCTTTATAATTGACAAAAGTTTCAGAGCCTTTTCATAATGTTTGTGCAATATTAACAATCTAGCTTCATTCATTATGTATGGAATATCATTATCTTGTTGTCTAACAGCTCTTGCCTGTTCCAAAAAACCTAGAGCTTTTTGATAATGGTTTTCCTTGTACTCGATATAAGCCATATTGTTAAGAAGGTTCTCTTGGCGTATCTCTAAGAGCCAATTTAAGTTCTTTATTGGCTTCTGATAGCTGATTATTTTTTATCATAGTGTAAGCTTTTTTTTCGTGGATATAAGCTCTCACTGAAGGATCTGTCATTTCAGCACAGCTAGTCTGTAAAACCAAAATGGTAAGAACCATAGCAAAGCTAACTCCAAGAGGTCTTATTCTTAACGACAAAAATTTTCTCCTTTAAGTATAGAAACAACGAGGGCGGACATAACTTCCGGACTGTGCATGTCAATGTCGATTGAGGAAGAGTTTTTAACAATGTCTAATCCAAAATATTTTAAAATGTCGTAAGTTGGCGTTTTTGAGGATCCATTTCTAATGTCAGACCACATGTCTATAAATCCAACGTCTGGTTCCGTTTCCAAAACACCCAAAGGTGTTAGCAGTCTGGATTTTCCAGTAGTCCACACAAAAAGATTGTTTGTTGAGCTAATTTGATTTACGCTCCGAAACTTTTCTTTACAGGAAGTATCAAGTCCACAATATTCAGCAGCATTCCACCAGGCTTTTATTAAGTGCCTGTAAGCAAAGTGGAACTCTTTAAGACTCGTAAGACTTTCCTGAAGAAATGTTCCGACCTCTCCAGCTGGTTTATCCAGTACGTTTACAAAGTCAAATGAGAGGAGTGTTTTTGGTGAGGTAGGAATGATCCCCAATTTTGCATAAACATAACCCTCGTTTGATTTTCCGAGCAATGCTGAAAATTGAAGCATTCTATCTCCCTTCTCAACAAGATCGTGTTCAACATTTTGTAAATCAATATTGGTTTTGTGGAAGGCGTTTGCTGACCAGACCATTTTTATACTGTTTAAAATGTCCTGAACATTTTTTGTCTGACATTCGGCAATATTGGTGTTAACCTTCTTGTCTGTGTTTAAAAAAGGAAAATCTATTGACACATTTGACAATGTTACTCCTTTTTTTTAAATAGAAAAACGAGTTTTGACTAATATTCCAAGTCTGATATACTAGCACAAAGCACAATTATTGTCATTGGTGGAGGACTCATATGTTTTTTGTTACGAGAATCAAAACTCGAAATCCCTCAATTCTCTCAAAATCATTTTCCCTTCAGAATGGAGAACTGGTTTCTGAATCAGGCGGAAGAATGATCGAGGGGTATGGAGAAAAGGTTGAACTTAAATCATTGGAAGAGTTTAAGAATTTGCTCCTAAAATTATCGCCTTCCGAAGCTTTATGTTATGGAGTTACTAACTATAAGACCGTAAAAATAGTTTCGGACAAAAAACTTGAGCTCCTAAAATCAAACTCTCCCAGCAAAATTTCAAATACTGTATCAAGAACAGGCCGCTTCTTTAAATGGAATTCTGGTCCTGGAATTTTTATGCTGGACTACGATCCTGTGCCTGGGCAACCTGTTCTCAAACGAGAAGAACTACTAGACAAACTTTATCAAGCTTGGCCGGCATTGAGGGAGTCTCCTCATTTATGGAGACCAAGCACCTCTTCTTGCATATACAACGAGCTTACAAATGAAGAGTTAAAAGGAATTCGTGGTCAAAGGGTCTATGTCCCTGTACAGAATGCCGAAGATATTCCAAGAGTTGGAAAAGTCTTATTCGATACTCTATGGCTTAACGGAGAAGGACATATTGTTTTGTCAAAGTCTGGATCTGAACTCTTAAGAAGCATAATAGACACCTCTGTATGGCAGAAAGAACGTCTTGATTTTTGTGGTGGTGCCTCATGTCGAGAACCTCTTGCTCAACGATTGGAAGAACCTATTCTGATCAACAAAGATAAGCCTTTCATAGATACAAATAAAACACTTCCTCCTTTAAGCCAAGAGTTGTCTGTTAAAGTTCAGGAAATAAAATCACAGAAGAGTAATCAAATCAAGGGAAAACAAAGTGTATTGAGAGAAAAGTGGATAGAGGAAAGAGTTCGAAAATGTCCAGAGGTTAAGAAGGAATTATTACTTCTGGCCGCTCAGGGGTGTGAGCTAAAGTCAGACTTTATATTAACAACTATAGAAGGAACGAAGATTACCGTAGAAGAACTCCTTAAAAATAGGAGCGTATGGCATGGACACAAATTTCTGGATCCTCTTGAGCCAGATTATTATGGGGGAAGACCAGTAGGCTGGATAAACTTGAATGTTCCAGCCCCATATCTTCATAGCCATGCTCACGGAGGAGCAAGATATGCCTTAAGAGGCACGGAACAGACTATGACCATATATCGGGACAGTCTCAATGCAGAACTCCTTCAGAACGCAAAAAATAAGCCTTCTGTCATTTTGGCCGGACGTCAGGAAACTTCTGTTGAAATGGGAGGAAGGTAAATTAGGTCATAAAATATATTCCGTTTAGAGTCTAAACTTATCCTGGTGTGTTTCTGAGAGTTTGATTGAGAAGAGAAAAGAAGATTGCTGTCGTTTCTTTGACTCCTGAGGTCCGGCCTCCCCAAACAACAAGGATTTGGTTTGATTTTGTGCCTTTTAAAACGACAGAACCGATATCTCCAGTTCTTGTTCGTCTAAGCAATCCAGAAAGCTTAAACGTCGGATTTTTATCAGTATAAACAACTCCCATTTTATATAACTCGGGAGTGACCAAACGCTTCAGACGTTCAGGTGTGTGGGGTGCATATGAAAATGTTAAACCTGCGCGCAAAAAATCCAAGGAAGCTTTCCCAGCTTCTGTAAATTTACTTGCCGGATCATAACCTTCCAAACTCATGACCAGAAGACCTGTTTCTTCTAAGACATAAAATTCATTTTTGCCAACAATATATTCTTTCCACCTACCCAAATCTGTTCTTTGTATTTCTCCCAATGTGGAAACCAAGGCTGATTCGGCTTTAAATTCAAACACGATCCCGTGCATTAAAAGCGAATGTTTTGTCGTAATCGCGACGACACAAGTTGAAGGGCTCGATTTGCGATAACTTCTCACAAATATTCCAAGGTTTTTAAAATTCTCAAGGAGGTATTCTGGGGTTATATTAGGAGAAAGTTGTAATGAAATAGCAAGCTTTGATAGAGCTTCTTTGGTTGCGTGTAAAGAGTTGTCCCCACACCCAACAGCCTGGATTCTTGCTTCAACAGTGTTTTTATGAGGGATTAATGGAGTATGTACTTGTGAGCAATTGGTCAAAAAAAGTAAAACGCCGGCAATGAAGAATGAATATGAAAAATTTTTTACCGTCCAATTATGCATGTGAGAAGGGAGTCCGTCCAAAAACATAAAGGATAAAATAGATCATAATTGCAACCAATATAGGCCAGTAGAGATAGTTTAGAAGCTTGTGGAGCTTAAACTTCCACATTCTTTTAGTCATATAATCCTGAATTTTTAATACTTCTTCTGACGAGATATTTGATTTTGTATAATCAAGTTCGTTGTAATGATTGAAAAAAGTTTGGCAATGGTATTTATCCAAATTTGTTCCGTCTGGCCAAACGAGTTTCTGTTCTGAACCTTTTTCTGCAATACGAACTGATAGAAGACTTTCTTCTAAATGGTGACTCATATTTTTGCTCATTTTATTTTGTCCTTTAAAATCTAATCTTTTAACGTTCCTTGTCTGAATTGACTGTTCTGGTTAAGGACTTTTTTCTCTACGCTTAAGATCCTCAGCATATCCTTCTTTATAAGCCCACTTTTGCCAAACGTCGACTTCTTCTTGAAAACCTCTCTTAAACTTCATTAAATTATAAGTGTCGGCTTTGGTAATAGCCGTCCAGAGAGCCATGTCGAAAGAACCAAGCTGATCGCGTTGAAAAGCTAAAAAATTTTCTTCTGCTGGTGATAATGTGGTCGACGTGGTTTTATCCATTTTGCCCCCCTTGGTAAAATGTTGGTGGAGGAGGGGGGAATCGAACCCCCGTCCAAAAAAAGTCTGCTCATTCCCGGTACAGGCTTTTCTTCCTGAATCTTAAAATCAGACCGGAAGACGAATCTGAAGTTTTTGCCGAAATTCAGTCGGCCCCAAAGTCCATGTTACTTTCTTTTGTTCATATCTCACGAACCAGACATGAACAGCAACACCGTTATCGCGGGATTCTTGTTACGGTGTCTTGCCAGAATCCCGTCGCAATTAAGCTGCGAATGCTAGACGATTGTCTGCGGTTGTTTTTTTGACAAAGGATTAAGGTGGCTCTGTCATGCACCGCCTGCGGGTTTGAGATTCATTTTCTTGTCGAATCCTTGTCTCCCCCTAGAATTATATAATATACCATTAGTTTTTTTCAGTCAATAATTTTAGCGTTTGGTATGCTTAATATGGTATACAATATCCTCTGCCTGTGTTTCTGCAATAAAATCCGCTACTGTCTTCCAACCACCATAGACATTTGCCGAAAGTAGACTTATAACGGGAGTTTTTTCTCGTGAGTCTTTTAGAGTCAATTCCTCGGCACCACCTGGAATCAATATTGTTATTGGCAGGTAGTTTGGCTTACTTAGGTCGATTACTTCTCTTAGAATAATTCCTCGGCCACTCATGAACAGTACAGGTGTATTTCCCATAAACGTTCCTCGCCAGAGTTTTTCCCTCAATAATGTGTGAGATCCACCGCTAACGAACCCAAGAGTTTTTAGTTTCTCAATATTCAATGGCGTATTTTTTATTTTAAGCACCTCATGAATTCTTTCGACTCTGACAAATTTTCCAATTGTGTCAGCTTTTGCAGAAGCAACACACAAAAGTGTCATAAACGAGATAAATACACTTGCTGAAACAACTGTTTTAATCACCATTTGTACCCCACCTGTAACCATATCTCTATTGGCGTCGATCCTGAAGGGTTAAAAGAAACAGCCCCAGGAATATTGTTACTGACAAGGCTTGGAGAATTTCCGACAGGAATAGACACAGCTAAAGAACTTGTCCAGTGAAGTGTGTTGTCTTCTACACCAACGCCAGGGCCTCCCATGTAAGTCGAGTTAATTCCGTTTGTTAGAACAAATCGATTAACCTCGATATACCCCTCGTCGTAAAAAACTTTCGTAACAAGATTGTTGGACGAATCTCTGATCCAGTCATGTCTAAGTTCGAACTGGGCCAGAAATCCCTGATCACCTGCAAATAGTCCCTCTGCATAAGCGCTAACAGATTCAGGACCTCCTAGAATATATTGCATTGAAGGATCCAAATTCTTTGAAGCTAATTGTCCAGATAGGCTTGTAAACACACTGTCTTTATTTGAAACATACGCTAAAAGACTACTCATGGCATTGCCCTTAAAAAACAAGCCTCCTGTTTTTAATGTACCAGAATCGATCGTGTCTGCCTGAGCATTCGTTATTCCGACATTTCCAGCCGATCCAGACAATGAATAGTTTATTGTCAAAGGAAGGTTTTTATATCCGTTATGATTGCTTGTCCCGGCAAGCGTTGCTGTTGCCACGTCAAGGTTTCTGTTATCTTTTAATGTGCTTGTTCCAGAACCAAAGATATCACTCAAAACATAATGGTCATACTCAAGGTTAAAAGTCGTGTAATTTTTTTCGTTGTGGACAAGCGTTTGGTTTATAAAGGTGGTAAAGATAACTCCATTTCCTGTCCCCATAATGTTGGCCAAGGCAGGATCGATAATTCTATAGTTTAATGCTGTTGCCCCAAAACCAATGCGTGTTCCAAAGGTGGTTACAGGAACAGTATAATTTATATGGACATATTCCATGCCGGCCCCAAGACCTGGGGTAAAAATATCTCCTGTGACTTGGGTGGTGATTGCCAACTGGTCGCCTAATCCTGTCAGAGAATTCAAATTAAGAGTTCCTGTGAGTCTTTCGGCCCCAGTGTAGGGATTTCCGTAATCGTCAACAGTGACAGAGCTTCCACTCGTTCGGGTTTGTGCAGAAGACACGTCCATAAAAATATTGCTGGTTTCCACCTTTTGACCGGGTGAAGCAGTCGCTTTGCCAACACCTGAGGAAATATCTTGTATATTATATACGGCCTGGGCTAATGTGTCCGTTTTTAGGACCTCTCCTGAATGCAAATAATGGTCCAATATTTCCTGAAGAAATTTTGTCGACACCAAAGACTTGTTGTGAATGACTTTTGCTTGATCAAGTTTCCCCTCTATAACCCTAATGACAACAATCCCATTTTTGAGATCCTGCGGAGGGATAACGGCAAAAGAGAGGAGAAATCCTTGATTATGATAATAATCTGTAATTTTTCTTGTGACCATGTGCAAATCACACATAGACATTTCAATGGGGTGTTTTTCTGTGAGTCTCGTTAAAACAAGAGAAGAAATAAGTTTATTTCCAACAAATTTTATACCAGAAATGTGGATTTTTGTCTTGCAATCCATAAGTTTTTTACTTGTTCCAGGATTTACTTCTGGCAACGAAGGTGTTTTTGACGGCGTTTTTACATTGTTCAGCCCATTGGGAGCTTCCTGTAACTCAAGTCCGACTCCTGCGAAAACATTGTGAACAGTCCCAACTGTCAGCAATAAGCTCGCACATAAAAGAATTAAGTTTTTTATAAACATTTTGATTCGCCCTTTGTTTACATTCTAAACGTGTATTGCTTATTTTATGTCCTGCATGGACACAGAATTTATTGTTTCAGGTAGTGTTATAGCCCCTTCGCTGGAATCAAAGTCAAAAACAAATGGCTCCCCGCCAGAAAAAGTAGGGGTTGAATTAGAGCCAGACAAATTTAATGCTGAGGCAAGAAAGCCTCGAGTGTTCACAATAGCCGAATTTCCAAACAGGATCCCATTAGGATTAATCAGCCAAACCTGGCCATTCGCGGAAATATTTCCGAGAATTTTCGAGGCAGAATTTCCAAGTATAGTATTTATAGCCAATGCAGAACTGTTTGGCTGGATAAACTTGACTGACTGGTTCTTCCAAACGTTAAATGAGGACCAGTTTGTATTCAAAACACCAGAAAGCTGATTGACGGTTGCGTTTGACCCGGAAGTGGTAACGAAACCTCTTCCGCTAGTGATAACAGCTCCATGCGGGAGGGCATAAGCCATTCCTCCTGGGAACATAATCTGCATTGTTATGATCAGCCAGGCTATAGTTTTAGGAAACGATTTCGTAAAATTCATTTTGTTTCTCCGTGTATTTGACGTAAAATTATCTCAAGTAAGTCTGCTCATTGTTTTTTTGTTCAAAAGGTGGCATTCCTAAAAAATTCCTTGCCATTTTTAATTCCCTTGTTACAAGATCGAAAATAAGCCTGTAATACCCCTCCGGTTTTCCATGCGCAGCAGCTTCTCTCTGTTTTTCAAACTGGACAGCCATTATTTCAGGAACATGGGCCTGCATGTATCCATTTTTTGTTAAGACCATGTTTTGTAATAGTCTGCTTGTTCTGCTATTCCCGTCAAAGAATGGGTGTACTCGAAATACTGCATAACCAGTAAAGGCAGCTTTTATGACTGGGTGATCTTGGCTATTTTTTATTCGGTTAAAAACCCCTTCGATATGAGCCTTTACGTCTCCAGGTCCACAAAAACTAAGCGTCGAACCAGCACGTTGAACGTATCCGTCCCTCAGTTTTCCAGCCTTTTCGAAATTAATCCGGTGGTAAACAAGCATATGCGTATCCAACAATAGCTCCAGGTTTAATTCAGCTCCTCTTTCGGCTTTTCGCGTGATTAAATTTATGGCCGCAAACATTCCCTCCATGGCCTTTCTTGATTCAGGTGGGATCCCGTTAACAAAAGCTGTTGAATACTGCACCGAAACTTCAGCAAGATCCAGAGGTATACCCTCCATACCCAAAGTCGCCTGAGTATCTCTGACAAGGAGATAGTCGTGCAGGTTTTTCCATTCGTCTGGACTAAGAGAGGTCATTCTTTGTCTGACCTCCGTCATGTTCTCGTCAAGAATTGCCAGCTTAGGAACCAATATTTTATACAGATCTTCTTTGACCAACGAGGGGATATATTTTTCCAAAAAAATTCCTTTCAACGGGAAAACATGTGAAAAATTTGTTTGAGATAAATTTGTTTCATGGTATATTATACCGCGAAATGTAAAATTTGTGGAATTCAGATATTCGTTGTACGTGCATTAAGATTTTCTTGCCGTAGGTTTAAAATACATGAAGGTTCTTCACATTGGTATTTTACCTCAGGAGAAGATTAGGAAAAGAATGCTGTCAATCGCCAAAGGAGAATATCGACCAGGACCTTCCGAGCCGAAAATATGGTTTCCCTCTATCAAGTCTCTTGGCGAAGTGCTAAGTGACGAGAATCGTGCCCTTCACGATATAATTTTCGATTAACAACCATTTTTAAAAGGAGTAAAATGTTGAACCCTCCATTTTCCGACAGTGTCGTCACTTTTAAAACTAATTCTGGCAAAACGATTGGACCATTAAGGATTGCCATTTTTAATCCAGATAACAATCCGGTTGTTGTGATAGAAGACAAAAAACGAATAGCGAAAATGTTTTTATTTGACACCGCCACAGACATTGCCAATTTCGTTTGCAACAATCTCTATCGTGGTGCGTTCAAAGAACCTTCTAAAATCGTTTGGTTGGAATCGGGAAAATATATCGAGAGAATAAGCATGGACAACGATTATAATTTGGATAAAAACAAACGATATCCAGAAGAAAAAATATTGTTTTTTAATCCAATGTGGAGCTTGGAAAAAAACAAAGACATGATTGCTTTAGCTAAAGGGCTTAAGCCTTTAGAAAAAAGAGGATCTGTCCCTCCGTACGAACCTGGATATCGATAGTTTAAAAATAAAAAAGCCGCCTTTATGCGGCTTTTTTATTTAGAGTCTAAACTATTTGTTTGAATTATTTTTTCTGGATAGCCAGGCTGTTGTAAGCACTGATATCAGTTCTTGGTTGTTTAAACCAGTCTTGTCTAAACCAGGGAATTTCTTCCCTTTTAGAACCGGAAATTCTTCTGACAATGCATATAACATTGGTCTACTAAGGTTGATATTGTTTGTCTTTATCAATCCAAACGGTGTGAATAATCCTTTTGGATTCGAAACGAAAAGACTTCCTTTAACAATAAACATAGAAGATTCATATTTCTTATAATCCATGTCTAAAATCCATTTATTATCAAAAGCAAACTCGGTCAGAGCCAGATCTGAAAATTTATATCTCAGTCTTTCTGCTTTGGATCCCTCCCGAGTACAAATTTTTGCCACACCTAACCTGTATTTTGGTTCTTGGTTCAGAAGGGGAGGATTTAAATAGGCCAACCCTGAAAAACTTTGGTCGAAGCTCCTATATAAATAGAGCGTCAATTCATATCCAATAGATTCGAAATTTATGGTTCGTTCATAATTGGTATACTGTCCGAAGATTCCTCCAAGTTTAAGAGTGTCTTCAGTCATAAAATTTTTTAACCTGGACTGTGTTGGACTCTCTCCTGGTCCTGGCTTCTTTAACACATAAAATACCGGCAACTTAATTTCTATTGCTGTACAGAGTGGAGTTCCACCAAGGAGCTTTTCATACCATTCTTTTGTAACCAGAGAGAGTTTTGTGTCTGGTAAAAAATCATGAGTTCCAGGAGCCTCCAGTACACTTCTTATATCTTGTACACACTGAACAAGATTGTCCAGTGTGTACCTTCTAAAACAAGATATTTCTCCGCCAAATGTCAGTGTCTCTTCTTTCACTTTTTCTACCCTTTTTTATTTTTGAGCGAACGAACCCTGGATCAAGGCCGCGCAGAGTTCTTTATTGTTGAATCCTTCACTTTCAAGGTTTTTAAAACTCTTTCCCTTCTTTAACAAACCGATACTACTTAAAGCATGGACGATAGGTCGTTCATTCGTTGTGCTAGTAGCGATTGTTGGTGCTTTAACTGGGCCTATAGGAGTTTCTAACTCCGCTTTGTCTGCACCCCAACCGTGATTTGTAAAAAAACCTCCTTTTACAATACAAAAGTTCTTTTCTTTTAGCGCTTCCAACATTTTTTCTCGTCTTGTCCACCAAGGATTATCCTCAGCATAGGAGTCAGCTAAAATCTTTGTAGTTTCTTCGCTTTCTCCAGAGTTTATACTAGGGAAAGCAACTCCAACCCTTAAGTCGAAATTTAAACCATAATCTATCCATGGCCCCCAAAACGTAGGATATAAACAACCGCTCACAAGCCCTGAGAAATGTCTATATAAGATCATAGACAAAATAATTTTTTGAGTTGAATAACCAAATTTTCTGACCAATTGTTCATAAGAAGAATTAATTCCGCCAAGTCTTAATTCTCCGTTTTTCTTAAAGATATCTCCTGTTTGCAAGGATTCCGAAGAGTATGCCGACAACAAAGGAATTTCCCAGGAGGAGGCAGTCCCAAGTGGAAACGCCTCAATCATTTTGTTGACGACGCCCTCTGAAATATGTCTGGATTCCTTTTCGTTAAAAACATACCCATTTTCAAGAGAGCTTTTTCCAGTTTCGAGAAGCATAGAAAGATTTGTAAACAACTCTTCTATTTCTATTTTTTTAAAAAAATAATTATTTTCTTTCGATCTAAACATGTGTCTGCAACCATTTATTGAATTTTTTGGTCTTGTCAATATCGCCACAGGATCAAATTTTTGCATAAAAATCTCCTTTTTTGTTTTTGATTTTTTTATTTGTGTTATCAACATTTTATCATTCTATGTTGTATATATCAAATCAATAAGAGAAACGCGCACCTTCGTCCACAATCGTCATATAGTCGTGGCCAGTTTCCTTATGAAGTCTTGTGTCTCTAATCCCATGTCGGGAGTGAGCTTTGCTATTGGGGTCTGACACGGAAACAGAGTTTTGGCTTCCACCTTGAACGACACTGTCCCCAGAGCCTCCACAGTTGCTGTCACAAGGCCCAGAAGTTCCTGGCAAAACACTCGTATTGCTGTCTACGGGGCTTCCAGCAAAAACAGAACCTAAAACGGCGGCTGTTGTTGACTGAGTTGTAACCATGGTGCTGTTTGTAATATCAACAGGTCCCGACATAAAAACAGGGACCAACGTGTAATTTGAAAGATTCGTTCCAGAAGAGGGGGCCAGATTTGACAAAGAAAACAAAAACGAATAGTCTCCTCCACTCACTTTTGCTGTTGCCCCTGAAAAACTGACGTTTTGACCTGGAATCAGCCCAGAAAAATAAAACTCTACAGAACCTGGGTCAACATAAAAAGTTTTTGAAGGGTATGACAGACTTACTTTTGGAAGAGATCCAGTCACTGTCAGGATAGCTGGAGTAATAGAACCTCCAGAAAACTTTGTTGAAATAGAATAGTCTCCTGCCTCGAGTGCTGATATAAAACTAGAAGCACCTGTCAGGTTTGTATAATTCACTGAAAAGGTTCCAGAAATATCTGTGCCGACAGAGGAGGATTTCAAAACTCCTGTTAGAGTATTAGCCAAGGACGCGGATTGGCCTGAAACGACTCCTAAAACAGAAGTGTTTCCAGAGGACAGAGAAATATTGCTGTTCCCGTCGTAGACTTTTGAAGCGCTTGTCGAAAATGATAAGCCTGCCGGAGTTATCGTTTCGATTCCGCTAAAAAATTGTAAATTTCCTATGCTGTTTTGACTGATCGGTTCGGAAATCGTTGTGGCCGGCAAAACGAAATACTGACCTGTATTTGTGCCTTCTCCTGAATAAGTCAATGCATTTTGAGGAACGGCTTGTCCATATGAAGCATAAGCCAGACTTGTAGTTCCTATATTGTTGGTTCCGTCATATATCTTTGAAGTTCCATAGGAGACAATATTCTCGGTTGAAGTAAGCCCTACAAGAATCGGTGCAGACGTGGCCAAATTCCCCCACGGAAATTCTTGACTAGGTTCGGTATAACCGGAAGCTCCAAAGCTGTTCCAACCCCATGTTGTAGCGGTCGAGGCAAGATTGTCCAAATTTGTTGACGTATTTGCGTTTCCGGAAATTCCGCCAGAATTATTTCCGACCAAATATCCCAACCCTGTATTTCCATTTGTTGCATAACTGTTTGAAATTGTCCCTGTGTTTGTTCCCGCGAAAGACCCAAAAGTTCCAGAATTCGGAACAGGGCTAATTGAATAAGAATTAGTTATCTCTCCTGAATTATCCCCGACAAGGCCTCCTACATACGTAATTGATCCTTGAACAATTCCAGTCGAATATGAGTCTGAAATAGTTCCTCCGTTAAATCCAACAAGTCCTCCAGAAGCATATGGGGTAAGATATGGGGAGGTTGTCACGGTTGAGTAATCAGAGGTTAAAACTGCATTTGTATTCGCATATCCTACCAATCCACCCGTATATTCTGCCCCGGAAACAAACCCGGTGCTGTAAGCATTGGATATCGTTCCATAATCAGATCCAACCAAAGCTCCGGAATAAGAGGCGAGAGATTCTATGTTCACGTTTGTCAGACCTATTTTTTCTATTTCTCCTGTCGATTGTCCAAAGAGTCCTGCATAAGTCGTATTAGAGTTTTCAAACAGATTGTTAATAGTGTGATTCAAGCCATTGAATATGCCAGAAAAGTAAGAAGATTCTCCAATGGGAAGAAAGTTGTAAGTCGTATTTGTTATCCAACCAATATTGGTGTTAAGAGCATAGTTATTAGAAAGGGTTTGTGTTGTTTGATTGTTTGAAATGTATTCCAAATCATTTATTGACGATATCAGATCATAAACCTTGACTCTTCCGGTTCCAGAATTTACGTAAGCTGATCCATTTACTGGATTGACGGGGGCTGTAAGATAAGATACTGGGTTGGTAAAAACCTCTATTCCTCCAGAAGTTCCTACTTGAATGTTGTTGGCGATATTGACAACGCCAGTTCCGGCTATACCACCAATATTCATATCGTCTGCCCGGAGAACAATATTGCCAAGTCCTGAATTTGTAATATCGGCATTAACATTCACATTGTTAGAGGCCTTAAGCGTAAGGTTGTTAGAAGAGTTCCAAGATAAAAAAGAATCCACATAAATATTACCCTGGGCTCCGTGGGATCCTGATACGCTATCAATAGCCACATTAGTTGTCCCCAAAAGGGTATCAAGCGTTGAGGAAGATACGTCAGAGTAATTTAAAACGTTTCCAAGAGTATTGTTTTTTATTCCAGAAATGTTTTCGCCTATATAAAAAGATTGTGGGTCCATGGTCCATGTTCCAGTTTTTCCATACCGAGAACTGGTGTTAACAACGGCAGTATTACTCACGTCTACACGAGCTCCGGAAGTATCTATGTTTCCGCCATTCCCTTGCTTATTGGCTTTAGCAATAATAGATCCTGTTACATTTGTTGTTCCAGAACTCTTTCCGGACAGAAGTATGATATTACCAGATACTTTATGAACGGTGTTAGCAGTTATTTCACCTGTATTTGTCACAACCGAAGATAGAATGGAATCGGCGCTGCCGGCAGAGAGAACAACCTGGCCTCCATTTGCGGTTATATCCCCTGAGTTTAATACACTTGCACCTGCACTGTTATTCGTTATCAGAAATGAAATTTGTCCTGACTTTTCCAGGTTGTTGAGGGTAATATCGGTTCCTCCAAGAAGAATGACTCGCGTTCCGACAATCTCTCCTGAATTGACAACATTTTGTCCTATAAGCGCAACATACGAACCGTTAATGTGTCCTGAATTTTCTATGTATTGCTTTGAATCCCCGTTAAAAACGCCAGGAGAAGAATAATCGTTGAGTGTTGAGGCTAAAAAACCACGGGTATTTACTTGAGAACCACTTCCAAACAAAATACCATTTGGATTTATAAGCCAAATCTGTCCGTTTGAATTAATTTTTCCCAGAATATTGCTTGCGGTGTTTCCAATTATGTTGTTAATCGCAATAGAAGAAGCGTTTGGCTGAACATAATTCACTGTTTGGTTTGATCCTATGTTATATTTTAGCCAGTTTATTGTTAAATCTGGAGAGTCCTGGTAGATTGTCATAATATTTTGTGTACTTGACACACTTCCTTTACCAGAGGTAATAACGTGTCCTGAAGGAAGTGCTAAGGCGATTCCTCCTGGAAATGTGATCTGCAACCATATTAAGAAAAATGAAAGATATCTCCTTGTTGAACTGTGTAAATTAGCCATTTATTTCGTCTCCTTTATTATGTTAGCTACGACAGGCCATTGGCGGCTGTATTCTTCGGCAGAAACATAATCAATGACAGCGTTCGTTCTGGATCTGCCTGAAATTCTCTTTCCTCCTAAACAATTTGAAAGTTTCCCATTATTTATATCTAAAGGAATTTTTGAAAGCACTGGGTTAACTTTTTGATCGGTAAAAAAACCTTTTTGTTGGTCGTATAAATTTAGCTTTTCAAGGGAGAT
>JAEHJW020007885.1_pt1 | contig 32926 bp, 52 predicted proteins | sample 9271431 | NCBI WGS metagenome assembly JAEHJW02 | reverse complement strand
CGTCGGACCGGAACTGTCTGAAGTGGCTCTCGCACGCCACCACGCCGTCCATGGCGCCCATTCTAGGCACGTCAGGGAACGCCGAGACGACTTTTGCCCGTATCGCTGTCTGCGAGGCGTTTAGGCCACTTTCCGGCGATATAGGGGTTTCTAACGGGGGGTCATACTGCACTGGTGCAGTGAAAAAGGCGAAAAGGGATGTTCCACGTGAACCCGTTTCACGTGAACCAAGCCCGAGGGACGTACTGAAAACGGTCGCGGGATAGAGAAGGACCGCGATGAGAAGAAATGAACCCGCTAGGCATCGTTTCATAGGGTCTTGCGACCCTACGGCGTTATGCCGAAGGGGTAGCAGGGTCGCCAGTGTGAGCCGCAAGGGCCTCGATGACCGCTTTGACGCCAGCGCGAAGTGCCGTGATGACAACTGCGCCGACTACGCCCCAGCCGAGGTTGTCGGGCGTTATAGTGCCCGCCTGAAGCTGTGCGCCGACGGAAATGAGAAACACCGTCGAGAAAGTGGTGATCGAGCTGACGAGGTATCGTTTGAGAGTAGGGTTCATAGTGGGTGGGTATGCAGTTCCGGCACACCTAGTTTTATTGTAGCACCTTGCGCGGGGAAATGGTCGAGCAAGTGGATTTCGATGACCCCGCACACCTGACACCGGATTGTGACCATGACGGCCGGACACGGGCACGCGCCCTTCCGGGCATCCTCGAAAAGCTTGTTTTGCGCGATGATGTCTTTATATTTCCCCGGCACACGGATGCGCGACCCGTCGAAGTCGATGATCGTCGTCCCTTTATTTCGAGAAGAGTGCATTTAGTTTCCGCAGGGTCGACGCCCCGACGTAGCCGGTCGGCTTTGTAAGCCCGAGAGGCGTGAGAATATCCGATGCGTACTTCGACTGGAACGCCTCGACTGCCGCGAACGTGACCGGACCAAAGTACCCCGTGAGCTGTGGGTACGTGAACTCTCCGTCGATACGGAGCGCGTGCTGAAGTGCAACCACGTCCGAGCCGGACATACCGAGCTTCAGAGGGTTCTTGAACGTGTACGACCACGCCTGTGCCTGATACGAAGGGTCGAGGTCGAACACGGTGATGATTTCGCGGATGAAAGGAAGGTACTCGTCGATATAGAACCAGCCGTCGCCCATGTCGCCCCACTGGTCCGACCAGCTGTTGCGGAATATGCAAATGCTCCGGCCGTCCTTCACGTCGAACGCGTACGGATAGATTTCATGCCCGCCGGTCGTCGCAGGGTCGCTCGGAGCGCGAAGCGGAAGGATGTCGGCCTTGTTCCAGCTCGCAACGCCGTCCGGGCGCGTCCACCACGACTTGTCGGTTTTCACGAGCATGAACACGCCACCGTTATTCTCGGCACCGAACTGTATCGCCGCCTTCAGTCCCTGCTCCGTGAGATCGGCGAAGGCGTAGTTTTTGATATGCGGTCCGTTCGCCGCTTCTGCGAGAGCCGCGGTCGGGATGTTCTCGAGCTTCCCGCCGTACGTGTACTCATCATGCGAAAGGGTCGTATCGTTCGGACACGTCGCTTCAGTCGCGCATCCATAGTCGCGCATGACCTTCGCGGTGATGCGCGGAACGGTTCCCTGAATGGTCGGCATACCGTCGAGACACTTCGACATGGCGTAAAGGAAACGAGCGGAGAAAGGCGTGATTGCCGTTGCTCCGCTCTTGTGAAAACTGGTGACCTGACGAGACTTTCCGGCCGCATGACCGACGCACGCGCCGAGCTTGTTTTGCATCCACACGGGGATGCCAGCGATGTTCGGATAGAAACTTTCGATTGCCGGTGCGCCCGCCTGTGCGAGAGACGTGTACGCTTCGAGCGCATGGTCGCGCGGGTCTGCTTCTTCGATTGCTCCGTAGTGCGGTTCGTGATCCTCGGAAACGATGAGTGGTGTTGGTGCTTCAGGGTTCATACCGTAAGCATAGCACCATGCAACGTCAAGCGCTCGGGTGTATGTGGATACCGATAGTCGCAAGCACGGTGGCCACCACGCCTGTGAGTGTCAGTCCGATGAGGCCCTTCATGGTCGTCTCGACCCACGCCTTCGAGTATTTCGTATCAAGCGCGGCCGTGCGTTGATCGACGCGACAAAGAGTATCGAAAATGAAATAGTCGCGCTCGTCGATTGTGAGCTTCTTGAAGTCCTGAAAGGTCATGCGGTTGTCGAGGGTGTTCGGTTCCATAGTAGTGAAAATATCGCGTATTTACAGGGTTTTCAGGAGTATCGCGACCTGCGACCGGACCTTCGCAATCGCATCGGCCTGTGCTTCGCTGACATGACCGCCCTGCAAAATCTTATCGAAGAGCGAGAGCAAAGCCGACTGAAGTCCGGCGGTCGGGTTCGATGCGTTCAGGAGTGAGAAGAAGTCGGGCATATTAGTATCGAATGATGAAGTTCACGACGAGAGACGGCTGAATGTTATTGTGAGCCACACCACCGCCAGCATTTTCTGATGCAAAGAAACCGCCGCCGTTCGATATCTGACTTGCGAGGTGCGTATCGCCGACGCCACCACCGCTCGTCTTTATGTTGTGTGAGTGCGCCGGAACTTCCGTGATGTCGAGAAGGTGCGTTTTCTCGCCGACAGCCGCACCGAGCGTGCCGAACGACCCGTCGGCCGCTTTGTACCCTGCCGGTACGTTTCCGCGCATGTCCGGCACGTTGAACGTGGTCGAACCGTCGCCGACGCCATACGTCGTCCCGATGACGGCGAACAGGTCTGCATACGTGACCCGAGAAACAGCTTGCCCGTTGCACAGGAGCCAGTTCGAAGGCGCGGATGCTCCTGCATACGCGAGAATGGCGCCCGCAGGGCACACCATCATGTTGAGGTCTGCCGCGTTCACCTGATCGCCTGTTGCCCAAGTTTTAGCCATAGGATTATGAGATCGTCAGCGTCCAGTCGAGCGTGAGCGTCTCGCTCGTGCTCTTCGTGACCGACAGCGCAACGTGCGACACAAGCACGCCCGAGTTCGCCGTCCCGGTGCTGTCTGCGAAAATGCCCGCTTCCGCGAACGTCCCTGACACTTCAGCCGCAGAGAAGAAGCCAGTTGCATACGCGATATTGTTCGAGTTCGTGACCGAAGCGATTGCATTTCGATACGTTTCCGTACCGAGTTGTGTATCTGCGTTCGCCGGTGCCGTCGCGTTCGTACCGAGAGCGCAGTGCTTGATGACCATAGGATGCGTCGGGGACGCGCTCGTCAGGTTGTTCGCAATCATCGTCCGGGCGACGGTCGGGACGATGTTCGAGTAGCGATAGGAACGGAGAACGGCACCAGTTGCCGCGTGCCGGATTGTGATTGCGTATACCCCTCGGAGTGATGCTCGTTCCGTGATGTTCATACTCTTATTCTAGCGCGTAGAGCCAGAAACGCTACCCCACACGCGAGCCGTTGGTGATAAAGATACGCAACGTCGAAGAAGGTACCTGTGGTCCTGCGACGAAGATTGTCCCGTAGTTTTTGCCTGTATTGACGAACCCTTCGCCGACGGTGACCGTTTCCGTCCCGGCCGTCTGACCCTTCGATGCAGTAAACCCTTCGCCAACGGTGATGACTTCGATAGGCCCATAGATGCGGTTCGGTATTTCGTTTGCCGACACAGGGACGAGGTTCGCTTGGTCCTGAATGAGAAGTCGATTGAGGATTTCGATGATGCCGATATTGAAAGACGATACGAAAGAGACGACAAAAACGAGATCCGCGCTTCCGTTCGAAGGCGTGCGGAGCGTCGTTTCGATTTGTTGTATCTTGAAGTACCCCGAAATGCCGCGCGACGGAAGGTTGATAATGATTGTCTGACCCTGCACCAATCCCGCCTTCAGCGTCGTGAACTGACCCGAATAGAGAGGTTGCGAATACTGCGCGAGCATCGCCGCCGCGCGGTCGATTGCCTGTTGCTTAGTCGTGATGTTCTGATCCTGTATCAAAAACTCCTTCGTGCCGTACGTTCCGACGGAAACTTGGTCGCTCGAAATCGACACGAGCGGATATGACGGCGTGCCGGACGTTTTCACCACGTCGCCAACCGGATACGCAGAAACGAACCGAATGAGGCCGAGCGTCGGATTGTAGAGGCAATCATACGATGCAGGGTCGTCGATACCGTCGCGACCGACTGTGAGAGACGTGAACGTCGTCGGGGTCGCCGCGAGCGCGTGCTGTGCAGTGAACGTCGTCGTGTCGAGGTTGTACCCCACGTAATAGACGACCTGAACGCCGTCCGAGGTCTGCTTGTTCGTGACCGTGCTTCCGGTGACCGTACCGCCACGCACCACAATCGTGTTCCTGATTTGCGACTGGTCGGCATCGAACTGAAGCGACCCATAGATAAAGTTGTCGATGTCGAGGCCGCTTTCTCCGAGTTTGAACGGCGCGGAAACTGACGACGACTGGAAGAAGTGAATGTCCTTGTTGTAATCGACATACCAGTCGTAGCCCGGAAGCGCGTTTGCGAGGTTCTGAAGGCACTGCGAAAGCGAGACGTAGTTGAACTTGATTGCGTTCACTGTGTCCGGCGCGACCGTGTTCACGTGCGTGAAGCCCGCCGGTGCGAAGTTCGTGATGAGATCCGCGACGATTGCCGCCGCCGTCATCGACGCATAGGACTTCGCGACAAGGATGCCGTCGAGCGCCTCCGTGTAGTCCTTGCACTGCACAATGAAGTATTTTACGAGGCCATCGACCGTCTCGGATGTTGAAATGACGACACCGCCAAAAATAAGGATGCCGTCGCGATACACTTTCACGTCATCGTTCAGGCTCGGCCGATACGTCTTGCTCGGGACGTTGCGGATGCGGAAGGAACAGCTATCAGGCTGATACGTAAGCACCTCCGTCTTTTTGAAGGATGACCAGTCAATCTGATGTGCATAGTCCGTGCCGTTGATGCGTATTTCGAACGGACGGAAATCGAGCGATGACGCGATACCCGCACCAATAGCGTGCAGAGCGATTGAGATTGTCTTTTTCAGCCCGGAAACGCCAGCGCCAACGGCCGCGATTGCCTGTTTGAAAATATGCGATGTCGCAACCGATGAAACACCAGCACCGACGGCCGCCAAAGTACGTGCGAAGGTCGTGTGCGCGATAGCGTTCGCAACGCTACCGCCGACTGCCGCGACGGTCTGATTGTACGTTGTATATCCCGCCGCTGGTGTCCACGTACCTGATGCGGTGAAGGTCCATATATCGTTCCCGTTCGCGGTCGTGTGCGTGCCGCCAGTCGTACCCGCGACGGAGAACAGCCCGATCGTAGCAGAGATAATGACGATACCCGTGCCTCCGGCGCCCGACTGATAGCTGTTATTGTACCCACCAGCACCACCACCACCGCCGCCGGTGTTCGCACCTCCTGACACTGCCTGATTGCTATACCATGCACCCTGACCGCCGCCGCCTGAACCACCAGGATTTGACCCAGTGTCCGTCGAATAGTTGCCGCCACCACCACCGCCACCGTACGTCTGCGATGACCCTGAAATAGAGGATGCCGTCCCGTTTCCTCCGGCACCGCCGGTAGAGCCTGACGGTGCACTTCCGGCGGCGCTGTCCCCACCACCACCACCACCCGCAGATATTGCGCCGGCCGTGCCGCCACTTTGACCGGAACCTGACGACCCGCCGTTTGCGCCGCCGCTTCCGTTATTGAATGACCCGCCGTTTCCGGGCAATGCCGTGACCGTTCCGCTTGTGAAGTTCACTGACGAACTTCCACCGGCATTTCCGGCCGTATTGTTTCCGACTGCTGCGCCTCCGTTTCCGACGGTGACCGTATATGCGGTGCCAGCGTTGACGGTTGCTGTTCCGGTCAAAACCTGACCGCCACCGCCACCACCACCGCCGTACCCGTACGAGTTGTTTTTACCTGCACCAGAGCCGCCACCGCCGACGATAAGGTATGAGACTGAAGCCATACCTTTATTCTAGCGCAAAAACACTATGCCGTCGTGATTTGAATGGTGACCGTGAACGCGATTGCATCGTTCGTGTTGAGTGCGATACCCGTGAAAACGCCGTGAACATACATGTGTCCCGCAGTTGAAGCATCAAAGAGTCCGACTTCAGAGATAGTCTGAACGGATGCGGAAGTGATCGTGCCGACCACCTGAAGCGTATCGTTCGAAAAAGAAGTCGTGATTTTAGAACCTGTGCCGTTCACACGCGCTTCGGCCGATGCTGTTTGAAGTGCAGTATCGGTGACAGCGGCGGCGGTCACACCAGTTCCCCAGCCGAGATATGTTGGTGCGGTGATTGCCGTACCGAAAATCGCCGAGATTATGTACTGCACGCCGGTCTGTGTGAGCTTCGTAGCCATATTCTAATTATACCGCCTTCGCGGTCAAAGTACCATCCTCGCTCGATGCGATTTGCCCGAGGTTCTCCCAATGACCGACACTTTCGTGATGCGTGGCGAGAAGCTTCTTGTATTCTTCTTCAGTCATGCCTTCCGGCTTCGGGTGTGCGCGATAGATGCGTGCGTGCATGACCATTTTCGGGGTGATGACTGCGTTGTGTTCCATAGATATATTATACACCGATACGCGTGCGACGCTTCAATACGTCCACAACCTTGTTCGCCATGGCGACGGCCGCGCCTTCCGACATGAACGTGCCGGTGATCGAAATGTTGATGCCTCCGGCGCCCTGCAAGGCGTAGTTCGGGGTGATGAAGCCCGTCCCGCCGAACTGCATGAGTTCCGGGCCATTCTCGCCCACAAGGTACGTCTGTCCGGGCTGTACGCTCCCACCAGCCGCGTGAGGGATGATAGACGACACTGCGCTCGAAATGCCGTGTCCGACCGCGCTAGCGGCGCTCCCGATGCCCGAGGCGACCCCTGAAATGGCGCTCGACACCTTTTGCACCACGTCTATGAGGGGCTGGAAGAAGGAAATGATGCTGTCGATTGCCTCCTTGAAAATCTTTACCACGTCAGCCCACAGGGACGAGAAGAACGCTTTGATTTTGCCCCAGTTCGCGACGAGCAGGACCGTACCCGCGACGAGAGCCGCGATTGCGAGGATAATGAGGCCGATAGGTCCCGTGAGGATTGCGAAGCCTGCCGTGATGACCGGAAGGATGAGAGCGATAGCCGAGAGCATCGCGATGAGGCCCGTGAGAAGCCCACCGAGTATGACAATCCACTTCGTCAGCTCGGGGTGCGCCTGTATCCACTCCGCGAGCTTCGAAACGATAGGAACGATTGCCGACACGAGCTGTCCGATGACCGGCAAAAGCGCCTGTCCGATTGTCTTTTGCACGTCCGAGATCTGATTTGCGAGCTGTTTCTGCTTGCCCGCATACGTCTCGGCCGCCGCCGCCGCGCTCCCGCCGAACTCGCGATTGAGTTCTCCGAGAATGAGTTGCTGTGCCTTTGCCGACTGCCCCGTATCGACGAGGTTCTTGATGACGGCGAGCTGGTCCTGCGAGAAGTTCACGCCGACCTTGCGAAGCGCGGTCACGCCGAGGATAGGGTCTTGAAGCGCCTTGCCGAGCTGGATTGCGGCCGACTTCGTATCCTCGCCGAGCGCGGTGGCCATGTCGAGGACGGTTTGCGTCGCTTGCGGCATCGTATCCTTCCCGATTGCGGTGAAGGTCATCAAAAGGTTTTCTGTCGCGAGCACGGCGTCATTGTCGAACGTCGTGAGGTTCTGCATTTTCTCGGAAAGGTCGATAGCCGCCTGTGCCGTGATACCGGCCGCGCCACCCGTCGATTTGATGACGGCGTTCAGCTGTGCGACGGCATTTTCGTGTTCCTCGGCCGCCTTGATGCTCTCGTTCGCGAAAGCGGCGATGCCCGCGAAAGCAACGCCTGAAGCCGCGCCGATCGCCATGAGGCTCTCGCGGTTCGCTTTGAGCGTGTTCGTCAGCCCGGAGAGCTTCCCGCTCGCTTCGTCGTCGGCAGTGATTTTTACTTGCAGGGGTATTTCAGCCATAGTCTTATTCTACCGCGCTTTTGTGTTTTTGATATGCGGTATCCTCCACCCACTTCAGCAAAAGCGTCTCGACGAACCACGTCGGTTGCGCGTCGTACTGGTCAAGCGTCCACCCCATTTTCTCGCACACGATTGCGGCGAGGATTTCCTGCGGCAAAATAGCCGCGCCTTCAGTATGCAAATACGTCCGATACTCGAACGCTAGCTCCCCTTTTTTTTTGCGAAGTCGGCGTCGCCTGTCGTCTCGTTCACTGCTGTGATGACCGCATCATAGTCCTCCGATTTGAGATTGAGGACTGCATCGAGGACGTTTTCTTTCGAACCCGCGACAGAGACGACAACCGCCGAAACGGCCGCATCCTGACGCTTGTTCAGCATCGCACCGTCGACACCCGTGAGGGAACCGTCTGCGCCGATAGAGACGTTCGCGCCGAGAGCCGCGCTGTTGATGTCGCGCTTCTCGCGTCCGGTGATGTAAGTGTAGAGGACGACTTCGGTGCCGTTCGGTGTGGTGATCGTCTTTGTGTCTCGTTCCATAGGATGAAAAAGCTAGTTAGTAAGCGGCCGTGACCGTATTGCGAAGGGTGACCTGAAGCATGATGCTGTCGCTGACGCTGTAGAACGCCTTGAACTTGATAGTCTGAAGCATCACGTCATTGTTCTTGTTCGTACGTGCGACCTCCGTGATTTTGCACTTCGCGAAGTCGACCGTGAGGGTCGGATGCGAGGTCACGCCAATGGTCACGCCGGTGTTGATTGCCTGAAGCCGGATTGCCTGAAGCAAGTCTGCGAGCATGTCCGTGTCGATATACGTGCGCGAGTTGTAGACGAGGACCATTTCCCCGTCGACCGCGAACTGCTTATTGTAGCGGTCAGCCGCCGAAAGGTTGCCGATAGTCAGGTCGTCCTCGACATTCTTCTTGATGACGATTTTCGCAGAGCGCACGTTCACGGCCGATGCGCCGGAGAGAGCACCATACGAAGCCGCGAAGTACGCTTTGCAGTACTGCGGATTGAACGCGTTTTCTGAAAGGAACGAAGGCGTCGAAGAAGCGGCCGCGTTCGCGTTTCCACGGAACGTCCCCTTGAACGTCGCCCACTGTCCGACAGCAAAGTCGATTTCGAGCTGGTCGAGCATCGAGAGTGCGTATGAAAGGGATGATGCGCCGGATGCGTTCGGCTCGGACGCTACAATCGTCATCGACGGATGCTGTGCGCTTTCGAGTATTGTGAACACGTGATCCTTCACGCCCGTCTCGACTGCGCCCACGGTGTCAGTACCAAATGCGGCCATGAGAATGAGGCCGAACGACTGGTCAGTGATGCGACCGCCGAGCGTCGCTTCCATGTATTTCAGGGTGACCTCCTGCTGTGTTGCGTCCTCGATTATGCCGCGAGAACTTTCATCGACGACGACCGCAATCTTATCCTCGACGGAGAAGTCCATGACAGGGAACCAATACGTCGCGGCGACACCCGTACCGCGTACGCTTTCCTTCCCCATGCCGATATTGAACTTTCGTCCGATGAATACGCTCATACCTCCAGTGTAGCTTCGCTAGTAATCTTTGCAAGGGCTTCATCCGCTTCCTGTTGAGAACCGGCGCGAACGGTGATGCCGTGCTCGGGGTAGAAATACTCCTGCCCGGCGTCCTTCGTCGTGTCGGCGGTCTGCATTTTGTTTGCGGGTGCTTCCATACCTTCAGTATAGCACTAGATCGCCGAAGCGATATACACCTTCAGGTTCAGCTCCTGATAGAGCAAGCTTCCTTCCGGCGATGCGACCTGTTGACGCGTCCCCATGACCGGCATCATCCAGTCGCACGCGCCCCCGAGCGTTTGATTTGCCGAGCTTTCGAGCGCTGCGATAACTGCCGTGCTTACGTCATCGAGAAGCGTATCGGCGGCCGTCAGTCCCTTGTTCGCGATTTCGCAAATGACCCATATTTTGAACGTGAGGATGCGCGTATTGTTCGCGGTGTCGAGAAATGACCCGTCCTCCTGATCCATGACGAAAATCGCGGCTGGATACCCGCCGATTTCAGGGTTCGGGTACGCATACACGTTCGCAAGGTTCGCAACGGCCGAAAGCACGTTGCTGATGCCTGTTCGCACTGCGCCGATATTGTATGCTGTCATGCCTTCATTCTAGCACGCTATGCGTCATCGAGTGCGGCAAGTTCGTTCAGCGCATCGTTCATCGCCTTCTCGAAATCTGCCTCGACCCCGTCCTTCGTCTCGTCGACCGAGCGTTGCAGGAACGGGTTTGCCTTCGTCCCCTTTTTCTTGATGCTCATAGCGAGCGCCCACGGACTGATGCCCTTCTTCTTCGCCCACGCTTCGAGTTCCTTCACCGGCGGCATGTGAGGCGCGGTCCCGTCGTGAACGAAGCTCGCATAGGGCGTCAAAGAGACGAGAGCGCCCTGAAATCGCCCCGTGGTGATGCGCCAGTTGTCGCGGAGCATACCGGACACGCCAAAGGGTGCTTCCTGCTTCTCTTGCCCCCATATACGCGTCAGGGCACGCTGAATGGCCGTACCGACGTATTTCTCGGTCGTGGCGGGATAACGCTCGACCAGCTTCGTCAGGCGGTTCAGGCCGACGATTTTGACGCTTACGCTCATGTCTGCGGCTTCACCAGCAAATACTTCTGATACCCCGCCCGGAAGCCCCTATTGTGATCCGCGCGACCGCGCACGGTATAGTCCTGCGACGCGATCGTGATGACATCCCCGACCCGAATGTCGACGCCGACTTCAGTGATGAGTGTGAAGCCTGTACCCCACTGAAGCCCCGTCTGCGCGGAACTTTCCTCGGACAGAGGACGCAAATAACCCGTCGCGGTTGCCCCTGCAACGGTCGTCATGGTGCCCTTGCTCGGCGACCCGGAATAGACGAGCCGTTTGATTGTCGAAATGGTCTGTTCGTTCGTGAAAGTTTGCATGGCGGGTTCTACACCGCGATGCTGACGCGGTTGATTTTGTACTTGTTCAGGATTTGCTTGTGGTCATCGTTCAGCTCGTAGCGGTCGCTTTCGTACGTGACCGACTGCCCCTCGGTGCTCTCCTGATAGACACCTTGCGAGAGACGCTTGTTTTCCTTTCCGCACACCAGCTCGATACACACTTGCGTGAGATCGTGCGGAAGCGTGTGCTTCGTCGGGTCGTTGAAATTGGTCCAGTCGATAAGGTATCCGGCCGTATAGACGACCTGAAACGCTTGCGGGAACGGCACGAACTTCGAGAAGAAACGTATCATGCCCGAGCCGAGGTACGGAAGGTATCCGTTCCCGTAATAATCCACCCACGTCGGCGTCGCAGGAAGGCCAGTGCGATATTTCACACTCGTGATTGCGGTGACCGGGCGATGCTCGAGGAAAATGTACGAACTCCGGCGCGTGTCTTGCACCTCCGTGTATGCGGTCGAGAGGAAACGTCGACCACCGCAGTACCCTTCGATATAGTCGGTCACCGCCGCAATCATGTCAGCGATGCGCTGATCGCGAACGGCATCCGCGCCCGTGGTGACCCCCAGTGCTTGATTTACCTTATCGACGCTCGCGAGAGCATACGGGATTTGCGTCAAAGCCATACCTTTATGATAGCACAACGAAAAACACCCGCGAGAGTGCGGGTGCTTTTCTTCAGGGTGAGCGGGGGTTACGCCGCGGCTTCAGGCGCAGGAGCATCCGCCGGAGCGGCTACAACTTCGCCTTCAGGTGCGACAGCAGGAGCATCGCCCTGTCCACCAGCATCAGAGCCAGTGGGTGCCGACTGCTCCCCGTCGTTTTTTTGTTCGACGGGCGCCTGTGCGTCGATTTCCGCGTCCTTATCGGTTGCGGCGACGGGTGCAGGAACCGGCTCGGGTGCCGGAGCCGGAGCTACGACATCAGCGAAGTCGGAAGCAGGAAGGCCGGTCGCGGCGGCTTCCTCGTCGGACATAACGGTCCCCGCGAGGTACTCGTTATCGCCGACAAAGCGCGTTCCCAGAAGTTTCTTTGACATGTCAAAAGAAGTTAGGGGGTGAATAATGCGTGCAAAGCACGTACTCCAAATAATAACACGATGCCCACCGAAGTGAGCATCGTGTTATGCACAACCGCCTACGGGTTAGGTAAGGGTCGGCTCGTTGCTGTCCGATGCGACGTTCTCGCGAACGAGAAGGGCACAATCGACCAGCACCGCCGGAGACGTACCGCCGACGAACGCGATAGTCGCGGTCGCACGGATGAACGGCTTTGCCGGGTTGATCGTCACCGGAAGGTGAGAGATCTGATTGTCGGCCGTGATGGTGCCGAACGTAGCGAGCGTGTCGTACGTTCCGTTCACCGTCGCGCTTTCCTCGACCGTCACCACAATGGTGTACGAGGTCGGGGTGCCGGTAGCCGCGCCATTCTGCACGACTGCGATTGCATCGTACGAGGGGCTTTCGCCCGGAATGACGTTCTTGCCGGTGCCGGATGCCGTTGCAGTCTGCGCCTTAGGCGCGAGGATCTGAAACGTCTTGAACAAAGGGGCAAGGTTCATAGTGGTGAAGTGATGAAGTGAATAGATACCGCTTTTCGGCTCGTCGCGACCCCCGCGAAGGGGCCGAGCGAGCCGGAAAACAGCCGTCGATGACTAGGTCGCCGACGTTTCGAGCACTGCGAAGGCGGTCGGCAATCCGACTGCAATCGCGACACGAGTGGTCACACGGACCGCGCTCATGTTTGCGGCAAAGAGGTTCACCGCATCGACAGTCGCCTCCTGCGAGATTGCGACTGCGAGGTCCTGACGCGTACCCATGAAGATATGCGCCAGGTTGCCGAAGATCACGTACTTCGTCGAGATTGCCGTGCTGGACGGCATCTTGTCCGAGAGAAGTACCGGGTAGCCCCAGAGGGAACCCGCAACGGCAAGCGGGAACGCCTGTGTGCCGTTGGCCGCCGTGTTGCCCGTCAGGACCGGGTTGAAGGTCGAGAGGTAATACGGCGAGTTCGTCGGAGCGACGGTCTGGAACAAAGCCCATACCGAGCGGTGCATGACGAACACTGCACCCTGCAACGCCCACGGCTTGATTTTCGAGATCAGCGTGCGAGCGTTCGTCGGCGTAGAGCACAGCGTGAAGGTGCTGTTGCCCGCGGCCGGCTGATAAACCGTGACCCCTGCATCGGAGAGGATGCCGGTGAACGGTGCACCAGAGCCAGCGAGGCCCTGATTGTCGAGTTCTCCCGCGATGCTCTCGGCAAAGAGCGTCGTGAGAAGGTTGACCACACCGACGTTCGCGTCGGCCAGCAACTCGTTCGACATCGGAGTGATGCCGACGAGGGTCTTTGCTGAAAGCACGACCTGCTCGAAGGTCGGCTGTGCCGAAGTACCAACCGCGCCTTCACCCGGCCAGTAAACGGACACGGACGCCGAGAGACGCGGCACGTTGAGCGTCGCACTCGACATCGGGAACTTCGTAGCGAGCTTCGGAACGATACCGAAGTCCTCCACGACGCGGAACACTTCCGCGGCCCACTCCTGCGGGACTACGAAACCGCCAGCAGAGCCGGTGCCTTCGTTCATCGCCTTGTACGCGGCGAGAGCGTTGCCGTCCTTGCGGTATACGGCCTTGATGAAGGCGACTGCCTTCTGCTTTGCTTCGAGTGCATCGAAGTCAGCGCCGGTCTTGTCGACCGATGCGAACTTCGAAGCTACGTCTGCAAGGTTGTGCTCCTTTGCATACGCCTCGACCGCTTCACTAGCGGCTTTCGAGGATGCCTCCGACACAAGGTCGATAAGCTCCTGCTTCTCGAGTGAAATCTTTTCCATGATTGGTAAAGCTACCGGGGAATAAGACGCCCCCGTTGCGTGCGGCTATTGTGTTCGCGCTAGGCGCGTCCGGCGAGGTGCCGGTTGATGATTGAGAGTACGAGGTTGTCGCCTCCTGCACGCTCGCGCAGTACTCCACGGACTTCGAGAAGTGCGCGTGCCGCGTCCTTCCCTTCGACCGCTTCGATCTGCTTTTCGTCTGCGGGTTCATCGGCCGCCGCATCCGCGCCATCCTCGGTTGAAGTTGACCCTTCGATCATGCCTCCGAGCATCGCACTTGCTTCGTCCATGTGATCCTTCGCCTTCTGCAACGCTTCTTTCGTTGCGGCAGAATGACGCGCACCGACCTTTTCAATAAGTGTAGCGAGCGCCTTCTTGCTGTCAATGCCGATGCTCTTTTTGACGAGCGATGCATAGGCCGACATTTGCACGGACTGTTCCTCGTCATCGTCTGCACCGTCATTCTGCGCGAGCGCGGCAATAAGCCCGGATGCTTCGAGCATGATTGCAGGGAACGCTTCGACAGGCGTGTTCTCGTCGAAGTACACATCGCATACGGCGCCCACGACTTCGAAGAACTCGTCCATTTTCTCCCACTTCGCCTCGTACGCTTCCTCGGCGTCGATTTCGTCAGAGACAGGGCCTTTCTCGGCCGGTGCTTCCGTCTCTTTGAGTTCGAGGAACTTCGCGACGATTTCCGTTGCGCGGTCCTGCGCGACACCCTTGTCGGTGAGTGCCTTAGCCGCGAGCATGAGCGCTTCCTGATTGGCCGGGACAGGTACAAAAGAGATTTCGAGCAGTTCGCTCTCGGTGATGATATTGCCGTTGCGCTGTTTCGGGATGAAGCCGACGGAGAGGGCATTTACGAAACCGCCCTCGACGAGCGTTTTGATTTCCTGTGCAAAATCGGTCGGTGCGAACTCGCACGTGCCGACGAGGCCGCGCGGGTCGGTCGGGTTGATCGTGATTGCCTTCGCGATAGGCGGGAGCGAATAGTCATGCGCCCAGAGCATCACGGGGTTCTGCATGTAGCTCGCAATATCCCACCCGGACTGGTCGATGATGTCGCCCTGACGGTCCACGGCGGCGGTGGAAGCGATGAACGAGAAACCGCTGTCGGTTGCCTTCTCGATGAGCGCTTTGATATATTGCTTCTCCATATATTTCAGTATAGTGCGTCTGGTAAAAAAAGCCACAACCCCTAGTCGTCAAATACGGGGATAGTCGTGCACTCGCAGTTCGGATGCACGGGCGGCTGATTGTCGCCGGACGGGAACGCGTCGCCGATGACTTCCACGTCGCCGTCGTTCATCAAGCAGTCCTCGTCTTTCGGATTGACGACTGCCCACTGGATTTTCGAGACGCCCGCCTGTGTATATGCGCCGATTGCGCCTTCGTTCGATGCGGCCGAGATTTCAGTGCGAGCGATAGTCTGCGTGCGCGACCCTTTCGCTATGTCGTACACGGACGCGATGCGGTCCTGTATTTGCGAGAGATTTTCGCCGCTATCCAGCCCAGCCTTTATCGAGGTCAGGAGATCCTCGGCGGTCGTGCCGTTGATATTCTCGGCGAAGTACTTTGCGCGGTCAGCGATGAAGTTCAGGAGCGTGTCCGTGCTAGGGTCGAACGTCGCGCCCATGAGGTTCGCGGCGGCGCCACCCGAGCGCTCGATATAGTCCTTGATGAACGGCGTGATGAGAGAGATTGCGGCCTGTGTCGATGCCTCGCTGTCAAAGAGGAAATCCGTCAGCCCCTTTTCCTGAAGCTTCGCGACCGTCTTGCGCTTCATTTGATACTTCGCGTTCGCCATGACCTCGGCTTCCTGCTTCTCGAAGAACTTGGTGAGCGCCTTGCGAAGCGGTGCCTGTGAGATTGCAAGGTTCGCCTTCCACGTAGCGATATACGCGTCTTTCTGTTCCGGCGAGAGCGTCTTGACCGTGTACTCCTTTTTCGACGCCTTCAGCGACCCCTTCGACTTCTTCGACTCGATGAGCTTCTCGACGGCATCCTCGGCAATCGACTTCTTCCGCTTCGTCGCCTTCGGTTTCGTACCCTTCACGACGTTCTTCTTGCCCTTGCGTGCGGCTTTCGGGGCGGTGACCGGCTCCGGCTCCGTTTCTGCGACGGCAATCTGTGAAATCGGCTGATACAGGCTGTCGCCACCAGTGACCGTCGGCAAGCCCTCGCGCTCGCGCACCTCGTTGATCGTGAGCCACCCGCCCGAGATACCCTGCTGATATTCTTCGATGCTTTCCTTGCGGTCCTCCGACACCGGCGACGTGAAGCCGAACTCGAGGTCATCCCCGTACTCCGGCAGGAGCATTTCCGTCAGGTGGTCCGTGAGCTTCTGCATGAGCGGCTTGATTGTGCGAAGGGCGAACACGTAGATCGACGCTTCAGCGTTTGCACGGTTCACGTCGTCCGTGATGCCGACGATAGTGCGCGGGACACGGAACAGGGCGAGGATTTCATCGCGAGAGAAGGTGCGCTGATTGACGAAATCCATGTCTTTCGCCGATGCGGCCATAGCTTCCCACTTCAGGCCACCGCCGAGAATAGCGATGCGAGAAGCGTTGTCGCTCCCGCCGTGTGCGCTCTCCCATTCTGCACGGATGCGAAGAAGCTCGTCATCGCTCGGTGCGGCGTCGCCCGGAGTAGTGAGATACCCGTCCGGCTTCGCGCTGTTGCGGAAAAAGTTGTAGTTCCACTTCCGCGCTTCATTGTCAGTCTCGATGCTCCAAATAGCGGCTTCCACGATGCCCATACCGCGATGCGGGAAGGGATGATACCCGAGCGGGTTGAACCGCTTGAAGTGCAGGATTTCTTGCGGGTCGAACGATACCTTGTTCCCGCCCGGCTGTGTGAAAAGATACCCGTCGACTTGCAGGGGGTTCGTCTTGCCCGCGACGACCTTCACGCGATCGGGACGCAGGGGGTAGATTTCCTGTATCGCGCCTTTCCCATTGTTCGCGCGTGCGAGATACCAAAACGAGTTTCCGTCGAGGTCGAGGAACGCTTGATGCGCCATGAGAAGGTCGTGCCGCGTCATTTGCGGGTTCGGGTGATTGAGAAGGTCGAGGACTTCGTGCGTCTCGATGATTTCGTCGCCCTTGAAAAGCTCCAGCTCGATGTTCGCGAGTTCCTCGGCGCGTGCTTCGACACACGCAAAAACCCAGTTCTTGAACTGCTGAAGGTGGTCGGCTGTGAAGTTCGTCTCGGGTGAGACGAGATACGATGACGCGACGCTTGAAATGAAACGGGACTGCGACACGTCGGCCGCCTTGCGGAGTACGGTGCCGATTGCCTTTGTGAGAAATCCTTGCTTCGCCATATTGTCTAGTATAGCACCTAGTAGCCCATTTCGAAGGGCGACAACTTGCGCGGACCGTCCGTCGGCTGTTGCGCCACCGGCGTGATGCCTCCCACGACGAATATCGACGGCTTCGGCGCGAACTCGAACCACATACGCATCATCAAGTTATCGGCGAGATCCGGCGAGCGTCCGATGCGTGCCTTGATTTCATCCTTGCCGATGACCTGAAGTTTCCGGTCCTTGTCGATGTCTTTCGCCTTCACCTGTTCCAGCTCTTCCGACAGCTGTGCGCGGAGTTCGACGTTTTGAAGCACGACCGACATGCGACGATTGTTCATCACCTTCGCCAGCTCGAAATAGCACTGTGCGCGAAGGTTCAGGAAGTTCTGCGGCATGTTGCGGTCGCGGGGCATCGGGAACGGCTTGCGCCCGCCCTGAAAGCCCTTGCATTTGAGATAGTCGACCACGCCACCTCCGACCCCGTCCTCGTCGACCAGCACGTGCGAGAGAGACACGCCGTACAGCTCGCGCCACTCGTTCAGTTTCCCCGCGACGCTCGGCTTTGTCGGGTCATGTTGGTCCGGCACGGTCGGAAGCTTCGTGTAGATCGCGATGCGTCGGCACGCCAGTCCTTCCCAGTACGACAGCACGGTCCGGTCGCCACCGAAACGCGCCACGTCGGCGATGATGTACTTCTCCGACGGAAGCACCTTGCCGAACGCATCACGGAGCACGTTGATGATGTTCGAAAAGAGGTCGAGGATTGCGTCGTACTCGATGAGCGATGAAGGGTCGTCGTCATACTCCCAGTTGCCGAAAAGGAGACGCTCGCGCGTCGTCCGGTCGAGGCCGCGCAAGCTTTCGATATACGCAGGGTCGATGAACGGATTGTCGGTCGCCAGCGCTTGCAGGAACTTCTTGTCGGGCGTGAGGCGTCCTTCCTTGTTCGCACGATAGAACTCCGTGTAGAGATACCCCTTTGACGGGTTCACGGTCATCAGCAACTTCGCGATGATGCCGTTCTCGCGCAGTTTGTAGCGGATGCGAGAGCGCACGATGTTCTTCGCCTTTTCCTGAACCTGTTGCGCCTCGTCGATGAACGCCCACGTGTACTCCGTCGAGCCGAGGCGGTCATAGTTCGGGTCGCCCGGAAAGTACCCCAGCTCTTTGAGATATATCACGCTTCCCGTCTGAAGGAACGTGATCGTGTTTTCCTGCTGATTGTACTCGTAGTCTTGCCCCTCGATAAGCCCGAGCGTCGTGCATACGTCGAAAAACGTGAGCAGGGTGCTTTCCTTCAGCCCTTTCAGCGTCTCGCGACCCATGAGGCCACGGATGCGCTCGAAACGCAGAGACATGAAAATGCCGAACGCACAGCCGAGATAGGATTTTCCACCGCCAGCACCACCGCCGAAAAGAAGCTCGATTGTCGTCTTGTCCCACAGGATTTCGAGCGCCTCGCGTTGCTTCTTCGTCAGGATGATTTCGATTTCGTCGTTCATGGCGTTGTGAGGGCTTCCGGCTCGGTCTGCGGGATGACCTGAACGGGTTGCGGTCCTTCGACCACGCGGAAGTTGATTGTGCGGATGACGCGATGATCCACGCGCAGTTTCTCGCTCCACCGTGCGATGACCTGAAACCACAGCTTGTAGTGCTCGGGAAGCCCGCCTCGAATGGTCTTGTTATACAGCGAAAAGACGACGTTGCTGTTCAGCTCGTTCGCCCACACGCGGATGTCGTCCATGATGTCGCGCTTCTTGATTGCCTTCTTCCACGTCGAAATGGTCGTCTCGCTGATGCCGTACTTCTCGGCGAACTCTCCTTGCGTCCGTATTGAAATAAGCCCGATTGCTTCTTCGTCGTCGATACCCATTTGCTCGCAAAACTCCCGCACCGTCGGCGTGTTCCCGTTCTTATCGCGAGGCGGCTTCCGCATCAAAGGCGGCATCGAGAGCCAGAGCGCGAACGCCTTGAACTCTTCAGGATGCTTCAGGTTGTTCACGTCGAGGTCGACGATTTCCTCTTTGATTTTTTCCAAGTCGATTGAAGTGGTCTGTTCCATAGATTTATTGTACGCGACGGCTTATTTCCTCGCTATTCTGCTTTCCTCGTATCTTTCCCTTCCACTTGCAGAAATGGTGATACGGAAAGGTCTATAAACGCGTTCATGCCGACGACGATTGTGCATCCTTTCCGGCCGTGCGGCTTCTGCTCCCAGTCATACGACGCTTCTTTCATCCCGCAGAGCGAGAGCTGTATGCGTTGCGCCAGTTCATGCGCCGAGACAGCTTCTTCCGTCCACGGCACGGCGATTAGGTCGAGATCGCGACGCATCGAGCCATGAACCCCTATGCCGTACCCTGCATGGTAGGCGATACGACGGATTTCCGGCACAAGGCGGGTATATACGCGATGAAGCTCGTCCTTCGTCCGTATCGGCGACCATGCGAGCTTCCGATGACCAAAATCCGGAGCGGCCGGTGCATCCGGCTTTTTCTCGCGCTTCCGGGCGGCGTAGATTGCCTTAGTCTTTCTTGAAATCTTCATAGCGTTGGCGTATCACGTCGCAATAGCGCGGGTCGAGTTCGACCATGTAGCACTTCCGGCCCAGCTGATCGGCGGCAATCATACTCGTCCCCGTCCCTGCGAACGGGTCGAAAACGATGTCGCCTTCCTTCGTGAACGTGTCGATGAACGCGTGCGGAAGCTCGATAGGGAACGTCGCGGCGTGAACGTCGGAGAACTCGTTTTTGTGCTGTGGCGGGAAGCGGAAGATATTGTCGACCGTACCCCTGAACGCCGGTGCGGTCCTGATTGCGCGGTTCGGCTTCTTCCCTGCGTGGATGAAGATAAACTCAAAGGCGCTGTTCATCACTTTTTCGGCCATGGCGGGCGCCGTGTGCCCCTTATCCCAAATAGCCACGTCGCAGAAGTGCTCGGCAACGCTTCCGGCCCATTTCCATATTGCGGTCCGGTTTCCGGCGAGCGCCTGTACGTTCGTGAACACGTAATCGCTGAAGCGGAGCGCGACCTTGAAATATCCGGCCATGAGTTCACCCCACGTATCCTCGTCGCCCCCGTCGTCGTACTCCTGATACTTGTTGTCGGTCGTGTGCGTGTTGCCGGAAAGCGTCTCGCTCGTTCCGGCGTTATAGGGCGGGCTGGTGAAGGTGATTGCGGCGCGATGCCCGTCAAAGAGACGCGCGACGGCTTCCTCGTCCGTTGCCGACCCGCAGAGAAGGCGATGCGGCCCGATTTCGTAGATTTCCCCGAGCTTCGAAATGACCTCGGCCGGTGGCGCACCCGCCGGAGCGTCCTGCACTGGTGCAGTGTTTTTCACCCCAAAATCTGACAGGTCGACGCCGTATCGTTCGAGATCCCCGACCTCGAAATCCGCGCCGAGTATTTCATAGTCCCATTTGCCGTTCGCGACGTTATCGCGCACCATGAGTTCCTTTTCCTTCTCCGGCGACACGTCCATGACGGCGACCGGCACTTCTTGCATCCCGAGCGCGAGCGCGGCGCGAAGGCGCATGTTTCCGGCGAAAACACGGCCGGCCGGTGTGCAGAGGATCGGGCGCACCTCGAAGAAGTCAGGATTGTCGGCGATGCTCGCTTTCAGGCGTTCGAAGTCTGCCTCGTCAATCTTGCGCGGGTTGCGCTCGTGCGTTTTCAGGAACGATACCGGCTTGTATTCAATCTTCAGCATGAGAAAGGCGCTTTTTCAGCGTAGGCGACTGCGTGAACTTCAGGCGACGATACGCCGGAAGCACCACGGTCTTGCCGGAGAAGTTGTGGAACGTCTCGCGCTCCTTGATGTCGACGACCATGAACGTACCGAGGCCCGGAACCTCGATGACACCCGCATCGTAGAGAGCGCGGAAGAAACCGCCCGTCCAGCCGGTCGGCAAATGGTATTTCTTGATGATTTTTGTGCGTGGTCGAGCCATAGGTCAGTAGGTGATTTTTACTTCAGCACGTGGGTTCGCCCTGTCGATACCGCAATACGTGAGACTGATGCACCATGCAGTATCGCAGTTGTCGTCCTCGATGATACCCGCATCGACGAGAAGGTCCATGACGCTCTCGGCCTTGTTCGTGAGATCGAAGCGTCGCGCGTCGTGAGCGAAGAACTTGATGTCGACCGTACACCTGACACGAAGCGGGATTGCGTTGCGATGTTTCGGGTGCAGTTTGTTCTTCTCGCCCTGTATGAGTATCATCGCGTCGCGGTGCCACTCTTCGAACGCCTTTGACGGCAAAACGAGAGGAAATCGGCCGCGACATGAAATCCGCTTGCTGTTTTTCTTGCTCGGTATTTTGCCGGGTATAACGATGTCCACCTTCTTATTCTACCACCACACGAAGCCGTCGAGTTCTTTATGCACAGTCGGAATATCGAGGAAGTCGGCGTCTGCTTTGACCGTTCGATAGTCGATGAGAGCGAGAAAGTCGATTGTCTTTTTGAAAAGGCGTCGATGCGTCTCTTTGTCGTGCAGGATATGGTGATGACACTCCATGCAGAGCGGCGCGGCGTTCAGTGCGCTCCTGCTGATGCGCCCCCAAATATGATGCAGTTCGAGGCCACGGTCTGATCGCCCGCACTCCCAGCACGAATACACGTACAGGAAGAGCAATCGGACTTCAGGTGGAAAGGGGTTCGCGAGGTTCATGTTTTCGGTCTGCGTATGGGCTATCTTCGAAGTCCTCGGTGACCTTCTTCCGGCCGAGATTGTTCAGCTCGGCGAGATTGTCGCGCTCCATGTCCGTCGCACCGCGCTTCGACGTGAACGGGGGCTTGTACGTGTCGTCAAAGTCGAGAAGTCCCATACGTCATTTGTCGCCCGGACGCCATGCGCGATTTGCCGTGCAGAACCACCGGCGACACGCATACCGATTTCCGCGACGCGTTTTCATCCATGAGTGAAGCCCGAGGAAGCAGAGAAACTCGCCGAACCAGCTCCGGTCACTTCGCAGGAACATGGCGAAACTTCGCGACAATCGGCTCGATGACTTCCTTTGCACGTTCCTCGCCGATTTCGTCGATGAGTGCTTGCATCACCGCGTGGTCGACCTTGCGTGCCTCCGTCATGCCGAGAAGCGCGATTTGCGGTGTGATGAACTTCGTCCGGTCGAGCCAGTCAGAGAAACGCTTTGCGAGCGTGAGATCGGCGACCATGCCCGGATGCTCCTTTTCGAGAAGGTGCTTGAACTCGGCGAACGCCGTCTCGAAGGTCTTGCCGAACTCGAAGGGGCTATCCTGCATGTTCTTCCGCGCCTGTCGCGCCGCTAGTCTGGTCAGCCGGTCCACGTTCCCACTCTTCGAACGCGTCCATGATTGCGCCGTAGACGGTCGCCTGTTGAACGTCGAGCTTCGTTTCGAGGTTCGCAAGGATGCGCTTCACTTGCATGAACGTCCCTTTGAGTTCGTCGCCGATGCACGGGACCGCGAGCGCACGCGAGGTCATTTCCTCGAACTCCTTGGTGAAGCCGTCCATGTCGCGCATTTTGTAGCTCCCCGTGGTCAGGTCGGTCTGAAGGTTCCCGTCCTTGTCGAGATCGCCGTACTTCTTCAGGAGCTTCTGCCGTTCGTCCTCGATTTCCTTCATCGTATCCTGAAAGAGCAGGATGAACTTGTTGCGGGCGCGAGCAAGCGGAGCGGCCAGCGGGATGCTGACAAGCTCGACGAGCGTTGCGACCATGTAGTTCTTCAAAACGAGAGGGCGATATTGCATGATGATATTTTTTAGGTTGTTGGTAGTGTAGCACGTCCGGCTTCGATTTTGTTTCGCGTCGCGACGCCGAGCCAGTACCGGCGACACGTATCGTAGAGAGAGCGAAGCTTCGGGTCTTTTATCATTTCGATTTTCGCGTGGTCGGCGATGCGATACCCGTAGAACTCCGCGCCCGACTTCCCTTTTATCTTCTCGCGATGAAGAAGGCCGGGGTTGTCAGAAAACACTTCGGAGAGACGAGCCGAGCACTCGTACGAAATGTACCCCCACAGTCCGGTTTCTTCGCAATAGATTTCGCCCATGAACGCATGAACGGGGATGAGATCCATTGTCGCGCCACGCTCGGCCGCCTTTCTGTTTTCAGAATAGAGGCGGTAAAACGCGGCCTCGGTCATGGTCATTTTCCGCTTCATACGTCTTTGATGAGGATTTCGACCGTCGCATCGAGCGCTTCAATCGAAATCTTCTCGCCCTCGCGCGGGTTCTCCATGCGAACGGCATCCCACACCTCCTTCGAAACCTCGAACGAGACGACGCGACGCTCCGGCGTTTTCTCGTCCGGCGGGTCGATATACGCCTTGATTTTGTTCCACGAAAGGTTCTTGCCGAAACCGAGCTTGTCGGTGTCAGAATATCGCGGGAATGTCTTGTAGAACTTCGAGCAGTGGTAAAGCGTGCGCTCCTTCCCGGCCCCGCGATCCGCGAGCAACTGCACCAGTGCAGTCATTTTCACGTGCGAGTTCGACTTCAGGAACTCCGTCATCAGCTTGCCCGTCTCCCAATGCGCCCGGATGACTTCCTCGCGGGCGTTATAGATACGCTCCGTGAACGTCGCCTTGATTTCGTCCGAGAGGTGGTCGAGCTTCTCCCCGTCGACGACGTTTGCAAGGGCGCGGGTCATACCTGTTCACCGGCCGCCTTCTTCTCGGCCGCTTCGAGGACTTCCACACCGTCGCTCGGGATGATGAGATTGCTGTTGCGTATCGCATCGCCGACGATACGGACCTTCATCGCGTTCTCGTTCGTGAGGGGTTTGATTTCCTCGCCCCTGCAAAGGACGAACGCGCTGTCTGCAAAAATAACCTCCCACACGCTCTCGTCCTCGTCGATGCAGAGGTGTCCGTGGAAGATCGGCGCACCGTCTTGGTCGAACGCGTTGGTGAACTCGAGAAGGGCGGTATAGGCGGGGTTCAGCTGAACGGTCTTGCCGTCGAACGTGATTGCCTCGTCGTATCCTGAACCTTCGGAAAGGTGCAGTTCCTTCACGGCCGAACGCGACCAACCGTCCGGTGTCTGATACAAAACTTCGAACCCTATTTTTCGGTATATCATGCTTGCAAAGGTGAAATGCGCTCGCGATATTGCTTCATCCGCGCGTTGATAATCATGCCGGGCTTCGGATGCTTCGACGCTTCGTGTGTCCACTGATTGAGCCACCCGAGAACGTAGTCGACCGACTTCCCGACAAAGAGCTTTTCGAGACGCTTGTGCATCACGATGTACGGTTGCTTCACCATTTTCGACGCCGAAAAGCACAGGTCGGAATACTCCGTGACCTGTGCCTTTGTCGGTGCGCCGAGATAGCGTGCAAGCAACTTCTCCGACGTGTTCGTGTCGATGAGAGGTTTCATCGGTCGCGGTTCGTGGTCTGCGTACATGTCTGTATTATACGGTATCCACCACGGAAGTGCTGATGCGCTTGTGGATAACTAAAACAGGGTCGAGGGGACGCGCGAGAGACGTTCTTCGGCGAGCCGGATATAGTCCGGGTTCAGCTCGATGCCGACGTACTCCCGTCCGTTCTTGATCGCCACGGCGCCCGTCGTGCCTGAACCGAAGAAAGGGTCGAGGACGATACCACCCTTCGGCGCACCAGCGAGGATGCACGGCTCAATGAGGTCCGGCGGGAACGCCGCGAAGTGTGCGCCCTTGTACGGCTTCGTGGTGACCGTCCACACGGTTCGTTTGTTCCGTCCTTTCGACGGGTCGCCGACCGGCTGTCCCTTGATGTTTCCGTTCGCACCGCCTTCATGCTTCCCGTGATACCCTTCGTGCTTCTCGGACGCGCGTTTGATGTCGTTCGGACGTTGCACCCACGGCTCGCGTATCGCATCCGCGTCGAAGTAGTACTCGGGCGATTTCGTGAGCAGGAAGATATACTCATGCGCCTTCGTGCATCGGTCTTTGACGCTCTCCGGCATCGCGTTTGGCTTGTTCCAAATAATATCCTGCCGGAGATACCACCCGTCGGCCTGAAGCGCGAACGCAACGCGCCACGGGATGCCTATGAGGTCTTTCCGCTTCAAAAGGGGGTCGATGCCCCTTTTCGTCGGTGTCGTGCCTGGCGGGGGCATTTTGCCGTTCAGGCGGCTCTTGTGAAGCCCGCCCGTCGCGCCATTTCCACCGGTGCTCCCGTTATTGTAGCTATCGCCGAGATTGAGCCACAACGTGCCGTCATCGCGAAGCACACGCCGGACCGCGCGGAATACCTCGACGAGCTTCTCGACGTACTCTCCGGGCGTTTCTTCGAGGCCGATTTGCCCCGGCTTCCCGTAATCGCGAAGGCCGAAATAGGGCGGCGACGTGATGCACGTATGCACTGAACCCTGTTCGATTTCTGAAAGCTTCTCGATTGCATCGCCCTGAAGTATGACGTTCATACGTGGACGCCGTATCGTCGAAGCTCGGCTAGCTTGTTTAGGATGCCTCGATAGTCTGAAGGCGTGCGCGAGAACGAGATCGGCGGGACGTTCCTGTCGGGCGAGTAGAGGACGCGGTGCCGTCCCTCGCGTAATCGCCACCCCTGACGGACGAGTTCATCGACGAGCGCATCCGTGAGTTTGCGAGCGTCGGCCATGTTATTTTCGGCCGAGCCACTCCGCAAGGCGCGAAGAAGGCGGTCGGCGCTTCGATACGATGACCTCGAACCCGTAGAGACGCGGTTTGTGCGCGTCAGTGATGCGACGGAACGCGTGCGCCTTCACCGTCTCGTACAGCTCGTCAGGAACGAGAGGGTCGATGCAAAACACGTGCTCGCCATGCTCGATGCACGGGACGTGGATTGTGTGCGGTCGCATCGGGACGTACGGCGCAAAGTCCTTTCCGGGCAACGTCGGTCGCTCCGGCGCGTTTCGTTCCTCCTTCGGGCATTGAAGCGCGAGAAGCGCACCGCGCAGGGTCGCGGTCGGCTAATAGCATATTTCCTGAAACAGAGACGTCTTCACGTACCCGCGCAACGCGTCGATGAGTTCGTGCCGTTTGAGGGTCATCGGGTTGTGCTTCATACGAGTATGCGTTCGATTTCGGTAATGGCGGCGTCTTTGAAGTCGCGGATGAACTTCTCTCGCGCTTCGGGGACTAGGAGATCTGCAAATGCCTTCGCAAAGTTTGCGGCGGCGTGGATGCAGTCATTGGCGGCGTCGCCTTCCTGCCCTGCCGTAAAGCTCTCTCGCCCGTTGATGATGAGACGTTCAGTCTCGTATATTTTTTGCATGATGAGTGATTTCGATGAGTAAGTTTTCGAACGCGAACATGTCGAGGCGCTTCTTGTACCACATGCGCTTCGTTTTCGGCTCGTACACCCCGACGGTCGTTCCTTTGAAGCTGGACCACACGTCGATGAAGGTGTGCTCGCCCTGCAATCGCATTTTCTTTTCTTCCGGCCGTTCGATTGCGAGTTCGAACCCGTATGCACTGGCGAGGCCGAGGATTTCCGTTCGTTTCATGGTAGGTTCCTGCCCCCTGTGATGCCCACGCGAGAGGTCATGCAGCTTCTTGCGCGGATACGAAACGCGCGGGCGCGGGCATCACGGGAAGCAGGATGTTCCTGCTCTCCCCACGACTAGAACGGTATATCCTCCGGGTTGATTTCCTCGTCAGGATATTTCACCTCCGGCACAACGTCGCCCTGCTCGGCGGCGATGCGTGCGCCTTCTTCGAGACGCTTGCGCTCGATTTCTGCGCGTTGCTCTTCGGTGATCCAAATGCCCGCCTCCTTGTGCTTCTCGATTTGCTTCGTCTTGCGGCCTTCGATGTACTTCTCGACCGAGAGTTCGCCCTGCTTGCGCGAGTAGGCGTTTTCTTCCTCGACCGTGAGAGGTTCGCGGCGCGGCACGCCGAGGGTCTTATAGATCGACTTCGGGTCTTTGTTCTCCTTGTCGACCTTCACACGGATGTCGTACGGAAGCGGATACCCCTGATACGACCAGTCGGGGTCGAGTTCGTAGTCGGAAATCACCGAGACAACCGACCACGGAAGCTCCGCTATTTTGACCTTCCCGTCCGTGCGGTCGATGACGTAGCACTGGAACTTCACCGACGGGTTTTCGTGGTCTGCGGTGTGGAACGGGCAACCTTCGAGCTTGCCGTAGCATACCGAGCCGGGCGTACCCTTGCCGAAGAAGTGCGTCGCCATAGCGAGCGGCTTCGACAGGATGCGGAGCGTGTAATCGCCCGACTTTTTGAACGAGAAGAAGTCGGCATTTCCGTTCATGCCGTGCTCCTGTGCGACCTGATCCATTTCGTCTTTCAAGCTCATGTTTTCAATAGAGTTTAGTGGGTAGTGTTTGCCGTCTTTCCGGCTGTCGTCATCCGCACCTACTTGAACAGGCTGATGAAGGCCGATGCTCCGAGGAACGCGAACGTCAGGCCGAAACCGAGCTGGATGTCGCTCGCATGACTAGCGAGGAACAATGCACCAGCACCGATTTCGATGACGCCGAGCAATCCGCGAAAGATATTTTTCATGGCGTGTATCGTGATGAATAAATGGTCGTCTTTGAGGGCGCGTCCCGTTCCCGTTATGCTTCCGCTTCTTCCTCGTCGCTCGCATCGAACTTCGCGACGATTGCGTCAGGGTCGAAGCCGTACGACTTCATTTCCTCGAGCGCTTCGAGGTTCTTCGGCGTCATTTTGTCGCCTTTCTTCAGGCGTCCCATGACGCGATTGAACCGCGCGGCGACCGGCGCGACCTGATCGACGTACTGGTCCGGCCGTTCGAAGCCGTAGAGCATGGTGAGGTACTGCGAGTACTCCACGCCCCAGTTCTTCGAAAAGCGTCCCTCGTCCTCGCTGAACACGATGAGGGGTTCGATTGCCGGTTGCGTCTCGGACTTCATCGCTTCCGTGATGCGGGCGATTTCCGCTTTGTACTCGTCGAGAACAGGGCCGGGGTTCGAGATCGGCACTTCCATGAGGCGAAGGTCGTCGCGGCACACGTAGAGAAGCTCGCCGGTCGCAAGGTTCTTCCCGACGAGATAGTGCATCGTCTGCTTGCGATGATTTTCCCCGCCCTTCTTCGACTTCAGGTGCTTCTCGAACATGAAGGCGCCCGCGCTCTTCACCTCGATGACCTTGTTTTCAAGTCCGTTCGGGTACGTTTCCTCGATGTAGGCGATGATGTCGCGCCCTGCACGCATGAACACGTCAGGAAGCATCAGCCCTTCGAGTTCGGTACGCGCCTTCTCGAAATCAGGATGACCGCCCCCGATGAAATCGAGGCGGCCGGAAACGCGTATCATGCCCGGATACTGATGCTCGACGCGCTCCTGTGAGGCGACAAGGATACCCGCACGCACAAGGATGAGCTGGATGATCCACTCGAAGATATTGCCCGCTTCGAACTTGCGAAGCGACCGCGCGTTCGACACGTTCGTGTACGGCGTCGCGCGAAGGTTGAGCCAAATATCGACGAGCGGCTTCCCGAGTTCGGATGCGTAGATATAATCACGCGGGACACGCTCGCGCTCCCCACGAGTGAGAAGCGCCTTGTTCCACACTTGCCCGACACCCCACGCGCCCGGAATGAGCGGCACTTCGTCGGCCGGTTCTTCCGGCACGTGCTCGACCGTCATTTTCTCGATGAGGTCGGCCTTTGCTTTGTTCAGTTCGTCGTTCATAGGATTATTCGTCATCGCGGTCCGGTCCGTCCGGCTCCACGTCTTTGAGATCGAGTAAGCCGACCTCGATGTCATTCGGTTCATCGTTCGCCGAAAGCATCGTCTCGTCGGGATTGAGCGCTTCGAGGAAGTCGCGTGCATCGCGGTCTGCGTCCTCGTCGGATGCGGCGGTCACGGTGATGCGTCCGGTGACAGTTTTCACGTATCCGTACGTGTATCGCTTTTTCATACGCCGAGGGTCTTGCAGAGGTGCGCGTAGTCCCCTGACTTCGCTTCGTCGAGCTTCGCCTTTATTTCGGCTTCCGACAATCCGGCGCGTCGTGCGCTCCTGCGCCACGCGGCCATGATTGCAAATGCGTTCTCGCCTTTCATACGCCGAAAAGGTTAGGGATTTCGATGCCGAGGTCGGTGATGCTGACGCCGTTCTCGATGAGGAACGTGTAGAGGCGAACCAACTCCTGCGAGTACTGAAGGCCGGATTTCGCGGCGTCCTTCTCGGCGTTGCGAAGCGCCTGAAGATCGTCGTGCGCGTACTTCCCGTAATCCTTCACGTCCTCGATGATGTCGCGCAACTCTTCGCGCTTTTTCTGGTCGATGTGAAGCTTCGACAGCTGTTGCATGAGGTCGTCCATAATCATTTCGATGAGTGCTTTTCAATTTCTTCCTTCACGTCGACCAAAGCCGCTTCGAGACACTCGGTGAAGTTTTCCAACTCTTCCTTTATGTCTATGCGGAGCGTGAAGTTTAGATTGACGAAACCGGGCTTTCCGTTTTCGCCGAGAGAATAGTTGAACTGACGGCGCACCTCGCCACTCTTTTCGAGCTTTCGGCGACCTGCGCGATTTAGTGCCTCGAACATACGACTAGAGGTTAGAGACGCACACCTTTCCGGTCCACGTCATCGCACCGCCAAGCGCACCGCATCCGGCATCGAGCCACTTGATGTATCCGATACCGAGAGCGAGAAGAAACAGGAACGTGATGAGATATTTCATGGTGATGATGTTATGTTGCATGACCCTTTCGGGTTATCCCTATTATATGGTATCCACCACCAAAAACAAGGACGCCGGAAACCACCTGTGGACAACCAAAAACGGCCTACTTTCAGCGCGAAATAAGCCCCTTATCCCTTAGCTTTTTGAAGAACGCTAGAAGGTGCGCGTATCGTTCCATTTCGAGACGCGTACGCAGAAAACGGGATGCGACAAGATCGGCGACTTCTTCGAAACTTTCATGCGGTCCCTTCATCCAGTTGCAGGGACGGCACGCGACGACGAGGTTCTCGATGTCGTCCGACCCGCCCTTCATTTTCGGGATGACGTGATCGAGCGTCATCATGTCAATCGGGAAGTGTTCCTCGCAGTACGCGCATCGCCCGCCCTGAAGTTCGTATAGAAATCGGCGCTTGCTTTTGTGCTTCTTCCCGCCGGTGTATTTCGTCCGGTCCGGCAACGGGTTGTCTTTGATTTCGACGACGACGAGCTTCTTCCACACGCGCATTTTTTCGAAGTCGCGCGTCGCCGGAATATCGAAATGCACGACCTCCGACCCGGCTATCTTCTCCGGTTCAGGAGCTGGTCGGGCCAGCCATTCTTCGAGTGAAATATCATCAGTCATCGGGCTATATTTTATTCTTTGAGTTGTAGCGACTTCCCTTCGCTTTTCAGGCGAGAAAATCGGTCGAGTAATGAGGGCGCTGATGCACACACAAAGCAGAGCTATCGTCGGCGAGATTGAGAAGTTTTCGTTTCAGGTCTTGCGACCCGTTCAATGAGGCCGTCTGTTTAGAGGCGACGGCACCCCAGCGTTTTCATGCGAGTGATGACGGATGCCGGTCATGCTGTAATCCGTTCCCTTTCGAGATCCTCGCACCTTCCCCCTTGCGGGCATGGCGGTCTTCAGTTGCTTTGTGTGAGAGAGCAGAGCTTTTGTCGGGTATGCAAAATCCCGCGAGTATAAGTCGCGGGTTTTCAGGCCGAAGCCCTATTTGCACACTGCTGGACGCAGGAAACGAAACGCGAAAGGCATCGTGTGCCGTTTTCTGTCCCCATTTGTACTGCGTCCAGCATAGCATCATCATCGCATGAAGGCTACGTGAACGCCGAGGCATCGCCTGTGGATAAAGAAAACGCCCCTTGCAGGGCGCTTCCTTCATCCCGTCAGAGAACGCTACCAGAGAGGGATTTCGAGGCCGTTCGTGAGGAACTTCGTGATGCCGAAGCCCGCTTGATCCTTCGCACACACAGGCTTCGTCGGGTCGATGACCGGAGTGAGACGGCACACGAGTGTCGAACCGTCTGCAAGCTTCGGATACTTCTGCATGACGCACGACTTCCACTCCGCGCGGTTGCCCGCAATAGGGTCGGCACTGATAGGACACGGACACGTTCCGTTCCACATGCACGGGTTCCCAATCGCACCGGGATGTTCAGCCGCAAGCGCTATACCCGCAGGTACAACGAACGCGACGACAGCGATAACTGACATGAGAGTTTTACGCATATTTCAGAGAGATACTGGTAATCACCCTTCGTGGGTGTATAAAAAGAGTATGGCGAAAAACGGCCTATGTAAAGGCTATTTTCTCGATACCTGTGGTCAGTGTGGACGTGGCGGGAGTTGCACCCGCGTCCGGCGATGTTTTCGATAACCTTCTACGCAGGGTAGTACGCTCGTGAAGCGCACGCCATTTCGCGGGCTTTCCACCCACCGGGACAACCTGATTTCTACCGCTTGCGGATTGACTGCGCGAAGCGAACGAAGGGTGATGACAATGCAACGGGTACGCTCCTGCCTTCCCGCGCACCGCCGTTAGACGAGAGCCGGTGCGCCGAGATCGGCGACGGTCGCGAAGAACGGGCTGACGATAGATCGTTCAGCATGTAAGTTCGTCCGAGATTTTAGGGCTTCTCGGACCTTGCCCCCTGCGCCGGTGTATCGAAGAACTGCGCCGTCAAAGCTCGGCACGCCCACTCGCAATCGTATCACAAAAATACGCCGCCGGAAAACCCGACGGCGAGATACTGGACCACCTCCTTTCAGTGAACGGAACGCGCCGCCGTCTCGAGCTTGTGCTGATGTTCGACACGTTGGTCGTCGACCCACACGAAATGACACTCGGGGTGGAAATAGCGGTACTTTCCGGGTTGATCGGCCGGTTCGGGGATGCACGCCTCGCCGGTTTCGATACTCTCCTTGCATTTGAAGCAAATCATCGCGCACCTCCTTTCAGGGAACGGTTGGTCGGAGCGACGGGATTTTCACCCGCTTCAGGATTGAACCCGCCCCGTCTGCTTTTCAGTATGCTCGCTATTTCGCGCATGTCCACGCCCCGATGCCCTGCTCGTCGTACACGATCCGGCCCATGATGATGTTGTCGCGCTCCGAGTGGTATATATCCAGCCCGAGAGCCTTCGCCTTCTCGCCCCACTGCGGGATGTTTATTTGCATCACGCCCACGTCGTCCGTCGGGCTGATGAGGGGTGTTCCGTCGGACCGGAACTGTCTGAAGTGGCTCTCGCACGCCACCACGCCGTCCATGGCGCCCATTCTAGGCACGTCAGGGAACGCCGAGACGACTTTTGCCCGTATCGCTGTCTGCGAGGCGTTTAGGCCCCTTTCCGGCGATATAGGGGTTTCTAACGGGGGGTCATACTGCACTGGTGCAGTGAAACCTTGTTCACGTAAACAATCCGCTATATCATTTAGGGATGAGGAAATGCCCGATGTGCCACGTGGAACATTCGAGATCGAGCGCGTACTGCTCGAAGCATCACGCCGAATATATGCGTCAGTGGCGCAAATCGCACCCGCTAACGGAAGAACAAAAGGTGAAAGATAGGGCGCGGTCGTATGCTGGGGAGTATTTGAAGCGAGGGAAAATTGAGCGGAAGCCGTGCCGGATTGAGGGATGCCCTGAAAGGGCGCAAATGCACCACCATGACTACTCGAAACCGCTACAGGTTGAGTGGTACTGCCGGAAGCACCACCTTGAAGCGCACGCGCAGAAATGACGCTCGCAGGGAACGCCACCAGTGCGATGAGTACGAAAATAGCCCCTAGCGTGCAACGTCTCATAGGGTCTTGCGAACCTACGGCGTTATGCCGAAGGGGTAGCAGGGTCGCCAGTGTGAGCCGCAAGGGCCTCGATGACCGCTTTGACGCCAGCGCGAAGTGCCGTGATGACAACTGCGCCGACTACGCCCCAGCCGAGG
>JAEHJW020007414.1_pt1 | contig 32938 bp, 49 predicted proteins | sample 9271431 | NCBI WGS metagenome assembly JAEHJW02 | reverse complement strand
ATGGTGACAGGTCTACGAAATCATCAGGGCCGCAGATAAAGCCGTGTTCAATTCTAATACATCCCACTATTCACCTCCGCAGATAACCAGCGTTTAGACCCGCGAACGGGTCAAACGCATGGCCGTTATATTCTTCCCCACTGTTGCGCCATCGCAGAGGCGATCCCCGCGAATGTTTTGCTTCTTTCCTTCCATCGGTCAGGACTTGGTGGCATCCGGTGTATTCTATTTGCCCGCCCGTCAACGATGTTTGTTGGCTCCAGCTTCGGCAGTCCCTTTAACCACAAACAGGTTGCCTTTGTTTCGCCATGTCCGAATTGCCACGGCTGTATTATCTGTGATTGCTTCATGTAATTTATTCGCTCTTTCGCATATTTGTGCATAATTGGATTTTCTATAGCTACCTGCGGTATAGGTGCATCCCATAAGTCCATGAATAAAGCAGCCGCTTCGTTTAGTTTGCGAAATCTTCCATAGTCAGTCTGGAACCAGCGGACACCACTGTTGCACATATATGTGCAGGGGGGGTGTGCTATCATTAAATCCCAACCGCCGTGAATCACGTCCCGCACGTCCCCCTGATAGTGTGGCCCCGGTGCATCTGTAGGCAGGAGATCACAGGACATTGCATCATGCCCCTCCGCTATAAAAGCGTCTCTGACCGTGCCCGAATATTCACATGCAACCAATACTTTCAAATCGACCTCCAGAATATAACCAGCTTATTGGTGCTGTCTGCGCTGCGCTTGCAGCACAAACGCAATCGTTACCCATTCCCAAACTCGGCCATGATCGCGGCCCGTTCTTCTCTCGTTACCTCAGACATAACCTCTCTCCCTTATCCTGGCTATCACGCTGGGTTCGGTAACAAACTGATCCCGCATACCGTGGCGCTTTACCGCCCATAGCAACCGGGCATAAGTGCAATTCTTTCCCCGTGGCGTGTCGGTAATCATCCGGTGAACGTCTGCCAGGATAAGACCTTGACCGGCGTACCGTTCCAGCGTTGCCCTCTGTAGGGGGCGCTTGTGGCGAGTGTTGGACACTAGAAATCATCCTTTGCGCGGGGTTCGTTCAGGTATGCCCACCCGTCCCACCCCACCGGCACGGATTCGACTTTCAGCGCCAACCCGTTCTTGGTTTCCATGACCACACCCATCTTGTGGTAGCGGGTCTTTTCGTTGCCCTCTTGGTCGGTGTACGTGCCATTTTTGGCGGTAACTTCATAGACGATTGCCATTACGCGGCCTCCTGGTAAATTATTGATTCAAACATCTGATCCACTTCGGACAGAAACAAACGGGCGGCATCTTCAACGGCCTTGATTTCTTCGGATGTCGGCTCAAAGCGGCGGATAAAAATAGCCTTCCCGTCTGCAAAGCGCGGGTCATAGCTCATAAAGTCGCACCACTGCCGGCCGGTAACGGCCATTTGCGCCAACATCTGCGGCTTGTGCTGATCCGGCACAACCCCGTCTAGCAACCACTGCATATGCGTGGTTGAAGTGGGGCATTTGATCTCGATCAAGCCATCCACGGAAAGTAGACCATCGGGAGATGCGCCGAAAAACTCAATATCTCCGTGGAGGGCAAACCCGCAAGGTTGTATCAGCCTGCCGGTGATTTCCTCGTAACGCTCTTTCGCTTCCGGCTCGGTTTCAATCCCCCACCGCATAGCCTCGTTGACGTACCGCTCTACGGCCATGTCGGTAAGGCGCTCAGTCAGGAGTTCGATCTTGAGCTTGCGCCGGGCCTCGGCCTCTTTGCCGCCCTTGAGGTAAGCGACGGCATCGGCCATACGGGAAGCGGTCAGGCAACCGCAACGAGCGCGGAGCCAGCCGCTTGTTCCTTGCTCGGAAACATCCCACCGTGGCGCACTCATTCTGCACCCCCTGCAATACGTTTCTTGGCCTCATCCTTCAAATCGGCGTAACCGTGGCGCAAGCCCGTTGGTATGTTGTTCCATGTTTCGGCCAGTGAATCAAGGTTCATGGCGTCGGCAATCTGCTTGACTATTTCGGGGTTGAGTTCCGGGGGCGGGGCGCTGTCGCGTTCCTGGCGGTGCGGGGATTGCTGGCAATTGTTTTCGATATTGTCCTTGACGAGTTCATCCCGCACCTCTTCCGGCAAGTCCTCAAGGTCTTGCGTGAAACAATCGCTCGCGCCGGTTGCGGTAAGGGTAAGGTCAATCTGCGCCCGCTTCTTTGCCATCTTCAACGCGGTGTTGGCGAGGTCGGCAGGGTTCGTGCGCACCTGTTTGGTTTCTCCGGTCTTGTTGTAATTGGAGGGGCGGCTGTACTTGATACGCTTCCGATCTTCCGGGGTGGCGTCAAATTCCTTGTCATTGACCGCGCTGCGCCAGTGATATTTCTCTTCGTCGGTGGAGCATTCGCCCACCCCGGCCCCAACAATCTCACCGGACGGCAGGACACCGCGCAATGTCACCCGATAGCGGAAACAGTCAGGCGTTGACAAATCCTCCACGGTAGGGTCAACCGCAATGCGGAAGGTAGAGAGAATGGCTTCGCTACCAGGCTTGTACAGTGACTTGACCTTGCATCCGGGAATGATCCCGTAATGCACGCCGTCCTTCATCACAGAGTGCATAACTTCCTGTATAAGTCGCTTCTGCGCTATGACCTGTTGTTTGGTCAACGGCAGCGTATTTTCTATTGCAACTACTTCATGCATGGTGTACCCTCCTTTTCACAAATAGTGTCTATCGCTGGACGCTGCCCCCTGTCGCAAGCAGGGGGTTTTTCTATTTGCACCAAACCCCATCATCAAGCCGCTGGTGGCGGGGAATGGTGCCTCTGTTCAAAATCACCAGCCGCTTGCAACGTGGACACATGATCTGCGTCTTTGTCATGCCGCCAGCCTCCTTTCGTATGCCACGCCCCCGGCTGCAAGCCACTCTTCTCGCAACCAAAGGCAGACGCTTTTTTCGATCTGTTGTATCCTCTCATCGCCAAGGAATTCAGTTATCTCCACGCCCTGAAAATAAACATCGGAGATATTTACCTCATCGGGGCAGAACGGCGGCTGTCCATTGCCTAGGTACTCAAACTCCACTGTTGTGAGCTTGTCGTAAAATGTAATGTTGGCGGTCATGGCTATGCCCTCTTCATTGTTTCCATGAAAAGTGCTGTTTCAGTACATTGCAAACCGCGATAGTCCGGCATCATGTAAAAGACTGTGCCATCAACCACTTTTTCGACATCAACAATCAAATCACTGGTTTTGCTTTTCCAGGTTCCTTCCATTAGCCCTTCCCCCTTGCTTTTATGTGATACCTGATTAGCAATGTAAAACAGATTGTGGGGAAATGCAAGCTATTTTTTTACCTTCTCCGAAAGAATCTTGATTATCATGTTGCTGAGGTTGCGGCCCTCGCGACAGGCCATCCCCTCGACCTTCACCCGGATGTCTTCCGGTATCCTTACTCCGATCTGTTTTGTTGCCATGTTACCTCCTAACTTTTTATTTGAGCGGGCAGGCCGCTCAATATAGTGTTATATATGGCCTTGTGCTTGTCGGTCATTTGCGCTGCTCGTAATGCCTAGCCCAGGAAACAGCCTCCATGTGGCGTTGTGGGGCATCATTTACCTGTTTGACGGCAGGCCTCAATTCGCAGCTACCCGGCATTCTCGCCCACACGCACAGGAGTATCGCGCAGATAAGGGCGATAAATGCAGTCAGCGTGGCGATAGGGTTGCTGTCTCTAATGTAAAAATCATCGTCGTGGCGGCTGTAATACGGGTCAAGCTGTTCACTACTCAGCTTTGACATTTTGGCGTGACGATCGAGCATATCAGTCATTGGTGAGCCCCCCCTTCGTGTTCCAGCACCCAACAGAAGTTATCGGGGTTGAGTTTGTGATCCATAACGGCGCTCGGTTCGGAACTGATTTGCCAATTTCCGGCAGGACGCTTAATCGCTGCAAAATCAAGCAGCATACGAAGATGCGTATCTTTCGGACTGGTGATAATCAAATATCCCGGCCCCTCATCAAATATTGCCAATTCGTCAATACTCACTTCGCGGATTGGTGGGTGCTCTTTTATCATTGTTTCCTCGCTTTCCTCGCAGAGATATGGGCTTCATGCAATGCTTTGATGCGTTTGACCGTTGCATTCGGAATTTCCAGAAATTCATCGGGACAAATGTAGCCATCTTTTTGCAGTAAACAGGATAATTTATTTATCAAGCCCCATGGGAGGTCTGATCGCTTGATCTTTGTGATTTTGTTAAAAAGATAAATAGGCGCTTCTCCATAGTTTAGGCTCCCAGAATGAAAGTCGCCGGTGTTCCCGTTGCCGGTGTTCCTGTCGCCGGTGTTCCTGTTGCCGGTGTTCCCGTAGCCGGTGTTCCCGTAGCCGGTGTTCCCGTTGCCGGTGTTCCCGTCGCCGGTGTTCCTGTCGCCGGTGTTCCCGTCGCCGGTGTTCCTGTCGCCGGTGTTCCCGTAGCCGGTGTTCCCGTTGCCGGTGTTCCCGTCGCCGGTGTTCCCGTTGCCGGTGTTCCCGTCGCCGGTGTTCCTGTCGCCGGTGTTCCCGTAGCCGGTGTTCCCGTTGCCGGTGTTCCTGTCGCCGGCGTTCCCGTAGCCGGTGTTCCCGTTGCCGGTGTTCCCGTTGCCGGTGTTCCCGTCGCCGGCGTTCCTGTCGCCGGTGTTCCTGTCGCCGGCGTTCTCGTCGCCGGTGTTCCTGTCGCCGGTGTTCCCGTCGCCGGCGTTCCCGTAGCCGGCGTTCTCGTCGCCGGTGTTCCTGTCGCCGGTGTTCCCGTAGCCGGCGTTCCCGTTGCCGGTGTTCCTGTCGCCGGTGTTCCTGTCGCCATCTATAGTTATTTCTTCACACAGTTCGATTTCTTCGCATACTAATTTGTAGTCAGCGCCAGGTTCTACAGGTGCAGGTAAAACACCGTAAGCCTTGACTTTGAAAACCTTGCCCTGTGAATGATATGCCCAGACTCCAGACGGATACATACAGAAGTGAAAACCATTTTTGCAAAGCTCCAATGGATTGTCATTAGGTAATTTATTCCGCCCAATCTGAAATTTGAATGTATTGCCATTGGGTGAACATGTCATATCATCACGCACAATTTTGTAGCCTTCAATCGGCCCCGGTATCAGGTCTTGCTCAAATCTGCTCATAATCATCCCTCCCCTTTCGGATAAATTTGATTTACACTATACAGCATTGATTTACAGTGTCAAGTAAAAAAACACAAACCCGATGTGATGTAACCCACGATCTTTGTGCTGGGAATAAGAGAATTACTCTCTTGCCTATTGCCGCTTGCTTTATCAGGTGCCTGTTATCGGTGGCGGGCCGGATGTAAGCAAAAATCACGTTGCCTGTTTATGAGTTGATCCCGCCATTTATCCCTGGCGAAACTATCTCCCCCCGGTTTGTGAGTTAGGGGGCAAGCGGCTTTAGTGTTGCTATGTCTTGCCGTCAATCTCTAGGCGGCATACCCACTACTCTACAAGGCCGGTAGTGGCGGGCGCGAAGTTAAAAAATCATTTAAAATCTACCAAATTGCTTGATATGTGGGGATGCCTTAATTTTCTTAATGCACTTGCTTCAATATGCATTATTCGTCCTCTAGTCACCTCATATTTTAGGGAAATAGCATCTAACGTAAACTCTTCATAGTATGGAGCAAAACCAAAGCGCATTCTAATAATATCTTCTTCACGAGGAGATAATTTTTTTAAAACTGATTCAATGGATTGGTCCCGCTCCATTTTAAGCAAAAGCGTATCCTGGTCGTCATACATGATTCTGGCGGCTTCCTCTTCTGAAAGCTCAACGGCCCGTTTATTGCTTTCAAGTGCCACCTCCCTTTGTGCATCAGTCCAAAGATCATCAGGCGAACATGCGAGTGCGTTTGCTAACCTCAAAGCCGTTACTGTCCATTCTCCCGTCTTGGAATGAATAGCAGCGCGTTTCAAATTCAATAGCTCACCAACTACAGTAGGTTGCATTCCAGTTGCGCGGCAAAATTTAGAAACATTTTCATAACCCATATCCTTCATGTAAGAAAATATTCGGTTGTTCTTCACTGTCATTTCAATACGATAATCGTTCATAAAAAATCCCTCCTGAATTTGCGTCAAGAGGGATAAAAAAGAAACCCGCGTCGGAAGTGTCGTGCCTTCCTCTGCGGGTTTTGCATTGGGCGCTTTGCGTCCGCTGCATATCTTTTTCTATCCGTCACGACACAGATGGAATGTATTTAATTTTGGACAATCTAGCACATTAGAAAGTTTGTGTCAATACATTTTCGCGGGCGGGGGAATTATTTTTTGTTGACTCTCTCATTGATTCAGGTATACTTGATCCGCAGAATACAACGGCTGAGGGATCAGGGGAGTCTTTTATTCCCCTGCATCCCTTGGTTATGGTGGGAGGGGAATTTATGGATTTATCGAAAGTGCTGGAAAAAGAACTGTTGGAAGGCCGCTTCTGGACACACAGTAAGACGCTGGTGGAAGGTTGCACGAAGGTTTCCCCTGGCTGTCTCAATTGCTGGTCCGAGTCAATGGATATGCGTTTCAAAAAGGGGGGCAAGCCGTTTGATGGGACTATCGTTGAACACCCTGAACGGCTGCTGGAAATCCTGCCGAAGTCGGGCCACCGTGCGCCCCGTGTTTGGACTTACTGGAATGATCTGTTTCACAAAGATGTAAGTGTCAACCTTAGAAATGCACTGTTTGAGAGAATCAAAGCGTCAAAGGATTACCACATTATCTGCACGAAGCGCCCCGCCAATGCTGCAACCTACTTGGCTGGTAATGCAGGGTTTGCCCGGTTTTACCCGCCTATGGACAACGTAATTATTCTGGTTTCAATGGAAGATCAGCGTGCGGTCGATGCAAGGATTCCTGAAGTGTTTGAAATTTCGGTGAACGGCTGGAAAGTGGGCGGATTATTTGAGCCACTACTTGGCCCGATTGAGTTGCAATACACTGCGCTGTCACGCCTGGAATGGATCATCTGCGGCCCTGAGAATGGCAAGGGCAAGCGATCATTTGACGGACAGTGGGCAATGCGGTTGCAAGCGCAGGCAAAGGCTGCGGGAGTACCGTTTTTTTATAAAGCGGGACTTCTCAATGGAAAGCGGTACATCGAGACACCATAACGGCTTCGCTTTGAACAGCGAGCGAAGCGAAGTCTAATTCCAAAGCGTGGTTATAAATTTTTTCCGCGCTGCCCTGAAAGGGCATGGAGGTTTAAATGCTGACAGTCAGCTACTTCTCTGCCGGAGTCTCCTCGGCAGTCGCCACGAAGCTGGCGATCGATCAGATTGACCGGATCATGTACACGCACATTGAGGATCACCACCCCGACACGCTCCGTTTCTTGCGCGATTGCGAGAAGTGGTACGGGAAGCCGGTTGAAATTTGGCAGTCGCCCTACAAAGATGTTGAAACCGCCTGCCGGTACAACAAATTTATCCGGTCGCCCAAAACTGGCGCAGTATGCACAAGGGTTCTGAAACGCACTGTTCGGAAACAGTTTGAATATGAAAACGAAGGCAATTTGCGGATTGTCTGGGGGCTGGACTGCGACGAACAAGAACGAGCGGAGGGCTTAGCGTCGAGAATGCCGAACCACGAACACTGGTTCCCGTTGATTGAACAGGGCATTACGAAGGAAGCCGCACACCAGATTTTAAAGGCCAGCGGTATAAAACGACCGGCTATGTATGATCTTGGCTACAACAATAACAACTGCATCGGATGCGTAAAGGGCGGCATGGGATATTTCAACCATATCCGCGTTGACTTCCCAGAGGTGTTTGCAGCAAGAGCAAAAATGGAACGAGACATCGGCTTTCCGATCCTCGGCAACCGATATGGATGGCTTGATGAGCTGGACCCGGAGCGCGGACGCCACACTCCACCAGTAGTCGAGGATTGCGGCATCATGTGCGAATTAATGGCAATCTAGGGAAGATTTATAACGCCAAGCACAGCAGCTAGTCTGCTGTTGCGTCTTTGTTGTCAAAATCTATTGATCGGGGGAAATATGGAAACTGTAATATTGACTTTGCGGGTGACAAAAGACCAAAAGCAAGCAATAGAGGACAGGGCTTGGAGAGAGCGAACCAGCGTCAATAAGTTGCTTGCTCCGGTCATCAAGAAATTTGCCGCCCGCGATAACAGCAAGGGCGGGGGGAAAGGAGAGGGGAAAGATGCTACCTGATGAGCAATGCAATGAGTTCCGCAGACTACCCTGATAGGGATGATTAAAATGAACTGGCAACCGATTAATACAGCACCAACTGATGGCACTAAAATTCTTGCACGGGATGAAGAGGGCTTTGAACGCTGGACGTGGTTTGATCTTGGTGATTGGACATATCAGGGATGGCGTGAAAGCGAGGATCAAGACGAATATGAATGTGAAGAGGCGTGGGACCCGATAGAGTGGAATGCAGCCATCTAACCCCACAGGGAGGGAAAGGGGAGGGGAAATGAACGAGGAATTTGAGAAGTGGCATTATCGCGTATTCGGATACAATAACAGCAGCGCCAACGTGGAACTTGACCAGATAATAGAATGCAACCGGAGATACGCCGCTTGGCAAGCATCCCGCGATGCTCTCTTGCAAGACGAGCTTGGCGTGTACAACGAGGGCGTCAAGAATGGCCGCCAGCAGATGAAAGAGGAAGCGGCGAGGGTGGCGGAGGGGATCGAAATAACCATGGACGGCAAACGTGCGCGGCGATGCCCCGGCGGCGGGGGAACATGGTATGAAGATTCTCCGTGCGGTGAAGTGAGAAGAAGTGCAGCACGTGCCATCCGGGCGCTATGAGGGGGATAGGAATGATCACCATAGTTAATATCACGCCAAATCCGCAACCATTTGGCAAAAACACTTATTCATTGCGAATTAATAGTATGGAGGTTTGCCAGTTTCAGCACAAGCGAGAAGATGGGTTAGCCGCTTGTTTAATCGCCGCAGCAAAAACTATTGAAAAAAATAAGTGGATGGATATCAAACGCCTATTGTTTGAATCTGACAAAACCATCTAACCCCACAGGGAGGGAAAGAGTATGAAAAATAAAGATGTCATGGATGCATTAATAATCTTAAAGGAATATTGCCGTTCACATAAGGTGGAACTGAACATTGACACAAAAGGGACGCTTGCGATATGGGCTGAGTTGGACAAATGCGACATCACTATTAATTCTGTTTCGCCGTCCCGGATCATAACTGCCACAAACTCGCTCCAATTGTGCCGAAAATCCGGCTGGAAATCAGTTTAGCCACCGAATCGCCTTGAGGCGGGGGGAGGGGAATATGATGATGAATATCCAACAAAATAGCCCCTCCCGAAAGAGGGGCTACATCCCGGCGGCGGTGGAGGTGTTACCGCGTTACGAGGGCCGGGATTACTCTTTAGGCACCATCGGTTTCAAGGCCGCCTGAATGTCGCTCAACATCTTCATTTTGTCGGCAACGGGCAAATCGGATGCATTGAAAAAGTTGATCGCGCTGTTGATACCCTGGAGCGCCACCGGCTCAATGGCCGCGAACAGTTGAACTATTGCAAGAATTTCTGCTGGTGTCATTTTGTACCTCCCGCCGCTGTAATCAGATTGTCGATGTTTGCCTTGTCCGTCAGGAACGTCTGTAAGGCCGTCACATAGGCCACATTCCTCGTCGGGTCCTGCCCCGCAACTACCGCAGCTTTCAGCGCATTCACCGCGAGATTGTAGGATGCCAGCGCTTGATTGTAAATCGGCACCGCTTGGTTGTATGTGTCCTTGGTAATCTTGCCGGAAGTGTACAACGCATCCAGAATCTGCGGGGCGGCCTGGAGCGTTACCCCAATCGCATACAGGGAATTGGTTGCCGTGTCTTGTGCTACACTGACTGTTGATGTCGGCGTGACTGTCGAAGATGGACACCCCGCCAAACTGAACATCATTGTCGCCATGAGAAGCAAAACAATCTCTTTCATTTACTTCCTCCCTTTCTATTGTGCCGATTTCTCGGCGGGTTCGTTTGGGGCTGTAGTGCCCTCGGACTTCTTTTCAGCACCAGGACGAAGTATCGCCCCCATGATGCCAAGACAGACGCCAGCCGTAGCCGAGTCTTTAGCATAGACAGCATACGCTCCAATCCCTGCTACAGCAACAGTAAAAATAAGCTTGTCAATGTCCATACTATCTCCTTCCTATTTCAGTTATTACCCACACCCATCGCATGATGTTGACATTTCATGGCGGTGTTTTCCGAACCGCTGAAATACCGGGCATTCAACACCACGGCCCGTGAAAAACTTCTCCTTATATTCTCCGATGTACTCCAATGTCAAAATCATTTCGCAATCTTCGGCGCACCATTTGTGAAGGACTCGTTTGAAAAGTGGGCATTGCCATTGATGCTCGCATTCGTACATAATCCCTCCTCGTAGATTATGCAGTATCCGTGGCATTTTTACATCGTTTACATTCCTCACTCATGTGGCAATGCCCGTATATTGCCAAAATTGAACATGTGTGTCTACTCATATTTTGCACCCAGAAAGTATTCGCATGAATTTATCATAGTATCCGGCTATCAGTTCGGCGCAATCAGTTCCGTTTATGATTCGCCTCGCGTTAATTGGATCTGTCACGGTGTCATTGAAATACTTTTTCAGCCCTACTCCGGTGAAGGTCCCATTCCGCATACCGTAGGAAAGTATCCGATAGGCAATGTCAGGCTGCAAGGCAAGCTGTGGTTTGTTGATTAGGTCGGCGCCGCATATTCTGGAAAACATGGCATAATTATCGCGCCAAGTCAATTGAACGTATCCCCTCCCATAATACACCTGCCCGCTGACTTTATCAGGCACACCGTAAGACCGCCCTTTGCCTTTGTCGAATTCCTCAATAGGCTGCCATTTGCCCGCGCATTCATGGAAAGTTGTGGCAAGGGCGTACCCACACCAGCGAATATCTAAGCTTAACTGGTCTGACTCCATCAGCGTTAGTATTTCAGTCAACCCGGATTTTGCCGAATCCCCCAGCGACTTGAATTCGCTTTCCTGGTAGATGAATAGAAACTTGTCCTTGTCTATTTTCATATCTCACTCCCATTCCGGCTTATTATTTCTTCAAATAGTTCGTTAATAGTCACCAGTTAGCCTCCTATCAATACACGATCATTTTTGCACCGGTTGAAGTTTGATACTCCATACCTACCGCAAGACCCCCAGCCAAAGCAGCTGTGTTATTTGCATAGACTCCCCCCGTATTAGTTACATATGATCCGCTGTCCCATACGGGTACCGAACTGGTCAGGCTCACATTTCCACTACCGTATACATTGGTAACTGCGTTATTACCGTAAAGCCCCGCTCTCATAGTCGGGACCGCTTGAGAGTCAGAAAATACATTGTTTGACACGATCCCTCTTTTGATTGTAACTCCTGTGGAATCAACCAGAATACCGTAAGATTGGTTTTGTGTATTGTATATTGAGTTACCGCTTATCGTAAAATCTGTGAGGCTTCTTTGTCCTATTAATATTGAATGACTTGTGGTGGAATAGATACTATTGTTTTTTATGTCCAGATATGATCCCAGTGCTACAACAGATACCCCAGTGGTAAAACCTGAATATACAGTATTGTTTGTAACTTTAAAATGGTCAAATTCGTCGATCTGTATTGCATTTCCTGAACCACCATAAAACGAGTTTTTATCAATTTCAAGGCCGGATGATGTTGTTGATCCGTAGGTAGTAGAAACCACAAGCCCATTTGTAGAACTGTAGAACTTATTAGTTGAGAATGAATTATTAAGTCCTGATATTCTTCCTCCGTTTACAACCCCGTGCACGATATTACCGTTAAACGTGTTATATGACGGCAGCGTATATCCCATGGAGTTGCTTGTGTCGCAGAGCAGTCCGTAGGTCGCACCATTGAGGTACATAGTGTTGAAATTTACCGAATTGTAACTGGAACCCTCTATACTTATGCCCCACCCCGCACCGGTGCCAGAAATTAAAACATTTCCATTGATTATGTTGTGGTTTGATGGCTTGCTTGGAGAAGGAGATGATGTGCCGTCATCAACAATTATGTGGTATGCGCCTGCATTCGATACTACGTTATTAGTAATAATATTGTACTGACAGTCTTGGAACATGGATATGCCCCATCCGATACTCCCAGGTATGTCGTGGCTATAACAGTGCGTGACAGTGTTGCCAACAGCCGTCCCGTTTGTTCCATTAATGCTAATGTTTTCGTGAGTGGTGTTCTTTACCTCAATGTTGTCAAGGGTGTTATAGCTGCCGCGCAACTGAACACCCCCGAGAGCGATGGCATTACCATCAATAGTTATACCTTCTATTCTTACTCCCGTTACCCCCGTCTGGACCAAAACTATTTCATCAGTCGCAAAAGTCCCTATAGCTTTAAAAACAGCGGACCTCGGCCCTGTTATGGTAATATTTGAAGGAGGTAAAAAATTGTTTTTTGTGGTGTAGATACCAGGTTGGATATTGATTACTCCACCAGATGCCAGCGCATTAAAAGCCGCATTCATGGCAGCAGAATTATCTGTAGTGCCATCTCCTGATACGACTCCATGCCATACGGGACGGGTGAATTTCATGCCTGATATTTTACCAGTGCCTTTGAATATCTGTTTGTCCCCGGCAAATATATCCCCTGTCGGCTGGAACAGTGTGGTGTTGCCAAGCGAACCATCGCCCTCAAAATAGAGTGGGGCGCTGCAAGTACTCCCTGATGCCGAAGATATATTACTGAATGTTGAAGAAAGAGCAGATGTAATATGCACGGGATTTGATTGAGCACAAGCAGCGGCCATCGATGCTGCCGGAGTTGTGCCTCCACTTGACGATTCAATCAAAATAGCCGCTTGGGACGTGACGCTAAACAACATGATATAACTTAATATGATAACACCTAACAGTTTCATAGTAGATACTCCTTTAAATGGGGTAGTTTCCGGTTATTACCAATATAGTCGAATCAGTAAAATCGGTATCAGCTAAAAGTGTACTAGTTCCATTAACAAGTTTTGCCAAATTTATTGTGGTTGCTGTGGTAAGTATGTAGCAATCTATAAATTGTGTAAGACCGGATGACATTGAATCTGCGTATATAGATGCTGTTGAAAAATTATTAGTAACCGAAGATGAGGTTATTGGTAAACCTGATATAACTGCTGTGCCAGTAGATGATCCTTTTGAGGTGAGAGTTATTGTTACATTGTAAAATACTCTGTTACCTATTTTGGTATATGTCCCAACTTGTCTTGAATAGGTAATTCCAATTGTACCGACACCAAAACTTAATATTGGTGTAAATGTTCCAGATGTATAATCCGAGGTGTTAGCGGTAGCCGTTTGAATATTCGTTGAACCATCAAACGGAACACTATTAATATTCACAGGTGTGGTAAGTTTTGCAGCACTACCACCGATATTTAAATTTGCAACCGGAGTCGTACTTGTTACGCTTAATGGAGGCGTACCAGTTGCAACATTTGAAATCAGTTGCGTTCCTGTGACGGTGCCAGATGATTGCCAGCTTGATGTTGTACCACTTTCCATGCCTCCTATAAATGGGGCAGTTACGACTTGAATTGAACCATTACCTACACCAGAGACAAGCACTTTACCTATTCTTTGAATGAGATACGGATAAGTAGGCCGAGCATTAACCAAACCGCCCGCTATCGATGGACTAACCCAAAGATTATCACCAGTCAAGTAAGCCGAAGTATTTACCCCTGATATTATTCCCGTATGCATTACTTGACCGAATGCATTATTTGCTATCGAGTCAAGCGCCACCCCTATGGCTGGGACAGTAGTGGTGCTGTCTGCTTTGGATAATCCTATATTTGGCACGTTACCAGTTGATCCTGTTACATAAACCGGTTGTCCAGGGTTTATTGTGCTTCCACTGGTATTCTTGGCGATAAACACATTGTCCCGGCCTAAAACCAAGTTGGTAGGAGCTTCGTTATCCTGCTCAAGCCGAGTAAAACCTTGAGTAGTCGCGGAATGCAAAAGCAAGGTTCCAGCGGGGGGAGCCGTTGGGTTGGTAGACTGGCTCGATAAAGTTATATATCCGGTGCCAGCGGTACCTGCTATGTTTACGGATGCCGAAAAGGTGGCGCTTTTATCTTGGTTCAAGGTTAACGCTGTAGCTGGACCCAGAGTCCCATTGGCTGTTACTTTAAACAGCATATTGGAGCCATTATGCAAAAGCGTCCAATCTTCGGTTGCAGTTCCTTCAATGATCGAAGCAGGTAATCCGTCTACACCAAACGCAGAGTATCCTCCCACCTCAAATTTGCCTAAACTATCTCCCGACAAAACCGTAGAGGGTGACAACAATGTACCCCTGAATTTAGACACCCTGATTGAAGACGAAGATGAATCATTGGAATATCCCCGCATCGATATACGTGACAAGGTTCCATTATCTCCGATAGCCCTGATCAATACATCAGGCAATGCGTTAGAGCCTATGCCCAAATGATTCACGTTAACAAGATGCTTTCCGTTAAGATCGACATCTTTGGTCGCGCTGGAATATGGGACGAACACGGGATTTACAGCGCTTGATATGTTGGGAAAAGGGACAGAGCCAATAACTGGTATAGTAATATCGGTAGAACCGTCATAATGTACACCATTGATGTTAGAGCCTGGGTCGAGCTTTGCCGCCGATCCTGACATCCCAGAAATATTATTAAACCCCGTTATGGTGATTGTTTTACCGCTGGCAGTGATGTTGTTTTTGACTCCTATCAAATTCCAAGAGTCATTAGGTTTTGTTGCTTTGACGATTCCGCTAACAGTAGAGATATTTCCAAAACCATTAAAAGGACCAACAATGGTTTTATCGCCCGGAGCGGAATAGGCAATTGCACAGACCAATAAAATAACTATTGAAATAAAATACTTTTTCATACTTTAAGCCAGTCTGTTCCATTCAATACAAGATGCACCGATTCTCTTTGAGTGGTTAAACCATCTCGATATTTAGACAACCCTTCAATGGTTTTTCCGGAGGAATCAGACACATTTACCACATTAGAAGAAGAATCTATTTTAAAAATAGTTACGTTAGTATAACCGTTGATGTCTTTTGTTGTTGTCCCAGTGGTGGCATCAATAAAAAATTGGGTGTTAGTCTGGGCCAAAAGTTGAGCAACGGTAATTTGGTACAATTCCCCGAGCTGTTGGATAATTACGGTATCAGTAAGGTCGGGAGGTATAGGGACAGATGGTAGACTCTGATAATATACTTTGAATTCAGCCATGTTTTACTCCTATTGGTTCTGAGTTGTAATAGTCTTCCCATTTTACCCCATCTTGGTGGCATAGTAACCGTTCTATGTCCATTGACTGCATATGTTCTGTGTGGTAAGGGGCGCACTTTAATTGTCCAGGGTCTTCGGATTCGATGTGTTCAAGATCAAACTTGTCTATTTCACCAAAATCTAATCCACGTTTGGCACACCGCCATGCTTCCAAAACTTCGTGAATGGCGATTCTTAGGGCATGGTCGGGATTATCAAATTGTGATACCCTGATTTGCAAAATACCTTTTTCATCAATCCAATAATCGCCGTATGTTTCATATCTCTGGCATCCGTGTGGAATGATCTGGATATTTATCTTGTTAAATGGAAATCCCAAATTGCTTCCCACTCTCTATAACCTCCGATGCTTTGTCGAATAATGATGGGTCATATTCAAGCTGGAATATGTCAAGCTGTTTTACCCGCTCTATTGCCTTTTCTGTGACTTCCTTGACACTTTTACCCACCGATATCACACTGCCAAATACTCCATCATTGTCATTTGGCACGCAATAGTATCCGTTTTCGGTCTTGTAGTGGTTCTTAAGCTTTACCCATTGATCCATACCTTTTGGAATGGGAACGAAAATTTCGTTTTCATTGTGCCATTTTGAAGAAAGCACGATCTCTGCTCCGTATTCGTGTTCAAACCCTGATAAATCCGGCATTTCTCCATGTGCAAGGCTCCATATAGCTTCAGCATACGCTTTGCCGTACATTTCACAAAGGACGGCAGAAGGAGGGGAACCACATCGGCAGGTTTCGTCGATAGGATATGCCTTGCCATTCTTAGTTATCCTCACTTCATTGGAATATGGCCCCTGATAGCCTAATTTGTCATACACGGGGGCTAGTTTATCGTTAATATCCTGCATAATTTTTGGTATTTTGGGCATTATTCTCTCGATAATACCTTTATCTTTAATTTCATATCCCATGGCGCAGGGAATGGCGATTTTACCATTCAGCCTGAAACCGTCAATCCCGGCCTCACATTCGCTTTCGATGGGGTCTTGAATGAGTATTTCGATTTCGTTAGATCGTTTCACGCCCATGATTTGGCGTTTCGAATTCAAAAAAACCTCTGTCTGATACTTGTTGCTGTGCTTGGTGGTTTCCCAATCACTTCTATACTTATCGGCGCACTTCATGTAACAGGTACCACGATCTTTGACGTATTCCCAAACTTCGTCTAATCCTTCGGCCCGGTATGTTTTTGAAACCGGAACACCCGCCTTTTGGAGTTCATCAAGGAAAAATACCTTGTCGAGTTCCATCCTTTCACCATTACCGGACCCGCAAACCAAATATCCTTTTTCTCTCAAAAATACTTGTTGTTTGCCATCCATACAGTCAGGAAAAAAGATCACATCTACTTTATCAAGTGCGTCCTCGATATGTTCTACCCACTCTACCCCCGGCAAGCCTTGGCCGATCATGGCAATTGCCGCTTCTGGATAGCTATGTGATGTCGGGTTGTGGTAATAGACCTCACCATAATAACGGCTCATAAATTCAGCCATATATGAATATAGGCCACGATCCACAATCAATATGGATTTACTTTTAAGATTCATTGTAGGCCTTGTTTAAGTCTTCCGAATGAAGTTCTTTTACTCCAAGTTCTTTTAATCTCTGGTGGACTAAAGGCTGGTTGGCCTCTATCCATTGCATCCCGCCTATGCGAGATAGGAATTTACCCCGTTGGAGTTTGAAAGCCTCTTTGGCCTTCATCTCGGTCCATTGCGTGGCTGTCTAGTATTTCGTTATGGGTATCGCCTCCGGTCAATTGCTGACCATTAATCAGAATAGCAGGCTTTAACCCTTGTTCACCTTCGGGCACGTTCCCATTTTGGACCTCGGCCCCGTACCGTTCCCCTTGCCCGGTCCTTTGCCCATTCCCATCTTCGGTCCTTTGCCTGTCTTCATTGTCGCTTTCGGCATTGTCAATCTCCTTTCCTATTGTTTTCCATTTTCGAGGCACATTGTTGCGTAAGGATTCGGCTATACCACTTGCCTTTGCTAGAGCTTCTTGGGGATTCCCTTCTGCACCATATGCAAGGTTTCCGGATTTGGCCGCATCACTTATTCGTGGAAGCTCGGTTAGTATTTCGCCTTGTTTTGTAACAGCTATGGTATCATTGCCTTTTGATCTGTCAGGATAGCCCAAAAGTTGAGAATCGTTACCCTTGAGTATGTCCATTTTGGCTTTTTTTATCGCTCCCACCATAGAACCGCCATAAATGGCCTGTACGCCTTTTGGGTCTATTACGTATGCCTTACCCGGCACAGCAAGAAACAGATCGTTTCCACGGGGTATTTTACCCGCTCTTTTTAACGCAAGCACCTCTTGAGGGGTGCCAACTATAACCGGCTTAGTAGTTGGATCAATTTTTTGCAATTCCAGGCTATCGGCAGCAGTCACGGCAGCGGTTCCTAAATCATCGTGCATTGGCTGACCGATAAACATCTTGTCAAATTCCCGCTTGGGGATATCCTGATAATGCTTGGCATGAAGCGCCGCTGCAAGATCGGTATCGGTCATGTCTTCGTATTGCGGGAACTGTTGTCTGAATTGCTGAATGTTCATTTATTTTTGCCTTGTGCTTTTCTTTTAACACTGTAGGCTATTGCCACGGCTTGTTTTTGTGGTTTGCCGGCGGATATTTCTTTTTTGATATTGCTAGACATTGCTTTTTTGCTACCTGATTTAATGAGTGGCATGTTATTCGCTCCTTCGCAATCCTAGTGGATCGCTGGTTAATATTGCCGCATCAAAAGCACCCCTGGCTGGCGCTGAACCTAGCTTCTCCCCGATGTATTTCACACCCTTTTGCCACTGAGATAACGGAAGATTTTTGCCAGTGTTGGCCTTATAAAGAATTTGTGCCAGCTTTGCCTTGACTATTGGCCTGTCAACTGTCGCGGCCAAAGCTCCCCACAGGGTTTTGCTTGATGTCGCTTCGCCCTTTGGGATACTACCTATCATATCCATTACTACCTTATCTCCAAGCCCAATAATATCCCGATTCTGTACCCTGCCGATAGACCGGGCAAGATGGTCTGAAAGATCGAGCAATTCTTTACTGTTGGCATTAAGATTTTTAATTTCGGGATACTGTTCTTCAAGTGCAGATTTAAGCCCACTGGCAAGCTGTTTTTTTGCCTGTACGCTCGGTTTGCTTAATGTGTTTTTGGCGTATGCATCCTCCAGCTCCTTGTAGAGTTGGCGCTTGGAGGTGTTAATGTCGGTAGGCGTATAGGGTGCGGCCTCTTCGCCTTTCAACAGGTTTTGCTCTACTCGGTTAGTAGCCCCTGTGTATCCGGGCGATACCCCCCTGACTTGTTCGCCCCTGCCATACAGATTCTTGAAGTCTGCCAAGTCCAACACCTTGCCCGCCGGGATGGTGTCTCCTGCTGCCGTGCCCTGCGAAATGATCTTGTCTACCGCATCGGTGTTCGCACCAACCATGCTTTTTAGCCTGAGATAATCTTCATCACGCGGCATGAAATTGTTTTTAAGCCCGGTCTCAGTAATAGCGGCACGTTCAGAAGCGGGTAAGACCGTAGGAGATGTGGAAAACTTCATTGCAGATTGATAGAGTTTTTTAGATAGATTGTCTGCGCCCTGTCTGATCGCTGGTATATTGGTCGCGGCTTTGATTCCCGCCCCGATGGCCCGTCCAGCGCCCTCGGTAGCCGCGCCCATAGCAAAGTCAGCCAATGACTTGCCGGTGCCCTGTTCTTCTCCGCCTATTTTGCGTTTAATAGCTTGGCCAGCCGTGTTAATTGCTCCGGCCAAAGGGATACCAGATACAGGACCAGCGAACGAAGCAAGAGCAGGTGCCATATCAAGAGCGGTCATTGCCCCGGCGTAAAGGTTGGGGTGTTCCCGGCCCCATTTAGGGACTCCATTTACAATCCCATTGGGGTCATATTGAGGCTGCTCAATAATTTGAGCGCCTTCTGGAAGACCTTCATAAACAACAGCACCTTCTGGCAATCCGGCATAGGGCATTATTTCCATCCCCCTTTACCATCTGATGTGACTATGCGGCCATCTTTTAGTTTTGCCCTTGTTCCAGCCGGGGCAATATTAGTGTTATTGCTTTCGGTGCCTAGCAAACCTTTTGCCCCCTGCCCCGGTTGATATGTACTGCGAGGAATAGCAGTATTTCCCTTTGTGAGCTTACGATAAAGCGATAGTCTCGGGTCGATTGATTTAAGCTGCCCTTCTAGCCATCCTTCTAATGCCCTTGGAGACATAGTAGGGCTGGCCGCTTCTTCTTCAAGTCGTTGCGCTATGTCTGTCATCCCGTTTGATCTCATTACACCGCCAAGGGTTAGCAACTGATCATTACGGAGCGTCATGTATTCCGACAATTTGGGATCGTTAAGCTGTCCTTTTGCCCACCTTTGAATTTTCCCGGCAAATTGAGCGTCAGAATACTTCAATCGTTTGCCCGCTTGTACCGTTTCTTTTAAAAGTCCCGGTATCATTTCGGCAATACCAGACTTCATAATCACATCTTTATTGCGAGCAGTGGTCATTTCAGCAGCGATTGCATTTAAATCTACATTTGGATTTTTCAATATAGTTTGAGCAAGCATCTTTTGGTTCCGACTGTTTACCCTGTATGGATCAAGCTTACGATCTGCTATCGCTGTGGCTATTGCGTCATTTTCTTCTGGTGTCAATCCATTGATTTGAAGATTTCGTGTCTTACTCTCGTCATGCAGTTTAATTGTGGTCTGTATTTTCTGAATCTGAGCCAAGGCATTTTCTTTTCTAACTTGTCTGGCAGCTTCAAAACGGGCTTTTTCAGGAGGCATGCCCTTTGAAATAAATTCGGCTTCAAGCCCTTTTCGGTAATTACCTTCGGTGCTAGTCGGTTCTTTTTCTGTTGCAAAATTTTTGGATAGATTTTCAATTAACGAAGCGGCTTGCTTTGGATCGGCCTTTGTGGATGCTAGCCGGCCCGCTGCTTTTTTGATGAAGTTGTTCAAGTCAGGCGCATTAGAAAAGTCCTCCATGACTCCCGTGGTAAAGTCTCGTAATGCAGGAGTATCAGTATCTGGACCATCAAGTAAACTAGTAGCCTGTTTGACGTTTGACGCAAAATGCTCTGGATTAGTCTGGATCATCTGCGCCACATTTTGAGGTGTTGGGTTGTTCAACACATTACTCATCAAATTGGTGTTTTGTGCTCCCTTGGCAAAGTCATTAACAGACTTGGCAACATACGGATTCGACATATCAGGGGCTTTGTCAGTACCGCTGAATGCCGGAGTAGTTAAAAGCCCTTCAGTCCATTCCTTGCCGGTAAAGTTTGGATCACTGGACCAACCTTGAGCGGCAAAATCAGCTAGTTTTTGCTCAGTAGGTAAAGCTTGCTTTTGTTGCAAATCAGCTATTTTTTGCTTTTTGAATTGCTCAATGGCAATGGGATCATATTGACCGGCAGATCGAGTTCCGTACACATCCCACAACGAAGGAGTATCAAACTGCATATTTTGCACAGCTTGAGGGTCGGTAGCACCAGAAATAAGACTAAAAGCATCGGACCAATTAGCCATGTTACACCTCTAAATACTTATATTGGCTCCAAAGGTATTTGTACCACCGATATTCCCGGCAGTCCCGGCATAAAGGCTTGAAAGGTAATTCAACGGTGCCCAACCAGAACTAAATTGATTTTGAGCATTGCCCTGATTAAATGTATTAGCCGCATTAGCAGCTGCCTGGTCATATGTGTTTTCTCCGGCAAGTTGCCCGAGTTGTGCAGATGTGGCCGCACCCCCGGCAGCGGTGTATTGTGGTGCATAGGCGCGATTGATGTCATTTACACCTTGTTCAGCGAGCCCACTTGACCATATGCCACGATTAGCTGCACTATCGTTGTATCTTTCAATGTCTATTGACTTTTGAGCATCAAGAGGGTCGGTGTATCCTTTTAAGATATTTGCATAAGCCGGTGAATTAGTATCAAATGTCTGGAAATTACCAGGGGATTGATAAGTAGGTGTTTGGTACAACGGGAAATTGATACCACCAGCATTAGGCCCACCGGTCGGCATACTCACATTCGGAGTATCAGCCAAACCAAATGGATTTAAACTCTTAAATCCGCTAGTATTCGGGTTTTGATAAGCACTCCCAGTTGAGTTATATAAAGTGCCTGGTTTAGATGCGGCAGGAGTAGTTACTCCACTTGGATTTAAGCCGGAAGACCACACACCATTGTTATTTTGCATTGGAATAGCGCCATTTGGATTAAACATGGCCGGTGTAGGATTTTGGCTACCAACACCTGCCACAGGTAATCCGCTCTGCTGGTAAGTACCAAGAATATTACCAACAGAAGATTGGTAAATATCCTGTCGTTCAGCAGCGGTTAAGGGTCTATTTTCAGAGCTTGAACTAGTGGTTCCACCGCCCATATCATTCTCCTTTCTGGTGCATAAATTTCTTTATGCCCCGGCCTTTGCTATTCCAAAAAACTCCCTGCATCCCTTTTGCTCTGTGACGGAGTTCCTTGATAATTTTGGTCATTCCTGATCGGCCTTCTTTATTGCCATGCTCCACAACAAATAATACTGACCCATCGGTTAAATTAAGCGGCCTAATGCCGTCTTCTATTGCTTCGATATCTTCCGGGGCTATTTTCCAATATGCCAACCAATGGGATACTTTTCCCAAATCATCTCTATATAGTACATATTGACCGGTTGCTATACTGTTTAGTACCACATATTGTATATGTTCATTTTCTGAACAATATATTCCTCCACATTCTAAAAGAAAAGCAATTATTTCGCTACAAAGTTTATCTGCTTCCTCAAATGGCGGTGGTATGTAATTCATTGTTCAGTCAAAACCAATTGTGGCACCCCTCCGCTGACTTCTACGGTCAATAAATACCATTTGCCTGTACTCAAATCTGGTACAACTAATGATTTTAATGATTGAACAAGTTCTACAATCTGACGATCAATATTCTTGTCTGGAAAATTATAAAGTTTCCTCGCTGGTCCCTGGCTCATATCGCTGGTCCTGCTTCTCTGTATTTTAATCGCAATTCCTCAAGAGTATAATTTCCTGGGGATTGTGTTATAGTCAAGGGTAAGCCATTGTCATCGGTCAAATTCACTCCAAAATTATCAGTAAGATACACAACTAGGCCGTTATCAATGGTTAATATAAAACTAATTGATTGGCTTCGAGGGATGTCTAGCCAAAATATATTCCGTCCAGGATACAGTACCGTATTTGTTACAATATTTATAGGTATGGTAGAATTATCCGCAAGATAATCAATATTTACTCCATAAACTACTTCATTAACCTGAACTGAAAATTCCCTCCATACCTTATTTCTTGTGCTATCGGCATCTTCAAAACGGGTCTGAATGACCGATTGTCGTGGCTCAAATGTCGAATTAGACGGATAAGTTGATTTACAAAATGAACCGGCATTGCTGCCTATGATAAAATCGGTATTCGCATCATTCAAAGCCAATAACAGTGGAAAGTTGACATTCAACAACTGATTTACTTTGCTATATGATTTGGTATAGGGATAGAATACAAAACCTTGCGTCCCTCCGTATGTAGCATCCCACATAAACAGGATAGCTTCAAATCTTTGCAAATAGGCCCCCTGCACAACATCAACCGCGACAGCGGGAGTCGCCAAGGTTTTAAATAAGGATTGAAAGTATGGTGCTTGTGAATGTGGAATTTCCGCTGCACCATTTAAGCTAACCGAATATACTCCGCGTGGGCCAACTATAAACACCGTACCGTCAATAGTGACTGCACCAGAAGAAAATATTTGACGATCAAGCAATAGTACAAAAGTTATATCAAGATAGCTTGATCCATACATGGCATACACTGATGTGGTGCTATAAACTATTGCACCGCTTTGCACTGGTACAAAATCAATAATTGGATCGGTGTTTGGAAGAAATATGATATTGAGTGGGTCCCAAGTGGTGGCGTCTCCATTATTGGAAATGAGTAACGAACCATCTGTGCAGACAGCCCAAAGCCTGTTAGTGTAAATGTAGATCCTTTTTACATTTTTGCCTGGTATGGCAATCAAGGTTAAATCGGTAAGATTTAGTATCCCCCCTGTTGCGTTTGGACAGTATAATTTACCAAGATATAACACTGCCATATGGACGCCAGATAAAGCAGCTCCAGAAACAGCATGACCGGTGCCATCTGATACGTTTATAGAGGTGTTATTAACCGTGTCGAGGTTTCCCGTATATATTGTTCCTGTCGCGGGCGTAGCATAATAGGTGTATGTACCGTCAGTATTAAGAGACAGGGCCAAACCGCCATATGCCCCCGAGATTATCTCAACATCGGTTTGGTGGAAAGCAGTGACAAAGCCATTGGGGAAGATAATAGCGTTTTCCATTCGCAAGAATTGATTACGCGCTACCATCTCAGGAAGTAGGGCTTGCACTTCACCGCCCCTATAATCCCGTTGGCGGGCTATTTGCCACTGACTATTCATCGCGTCCTATGGTATCCCCTGCGGGAATATTGGGTCTTTGGTTTCTGGTTGTTATCCCATTTTTTCAATTCAGATAGCTCAACTTGACTCAACTGCACGCTAGTTGATCTGCGCTCATCCATATCATATTCGTAATACCAATCCAGAATAGCTTTCATAAATACTGAACGACATTTCACCGGCCAGATAGTGTCAGTTGCTGAATCTGTAATTGGTGGCGGTTCTACGATATAGCCTAGAGTGGCCGTAGTGGTCCATCCAGCGCCGTGGAGAGTGATAGTAGTGGCGTCCTCGGTAAAACCAGTAGGGAGAGCGATACCGATATTAGTATTGTCTGCCTCAAATACCTCACCTGCGTCTAATTTGTTTCTGGGAATAAGTATCTTTTGGTCCCCAAGCATCAAATACAAGAATTCACCATAATCTGAGGGCTTGGTAATGATGTTATTCACAGGGGTAACAACAGCAGACTTTGATAACCACAGCCAAGGACGTACAAGCGCAAGTTTTTGAGCGACAACATTGCAAAATATCAGCATTTTGACCCTAATTGCTGAACTATTGTCCTGTATGATGCTGGTTGTATCATCCAGTATGCCGGTGCCGCTCAAATAAGTCATTTGCTAGGTCTCCCCGGTCCCTTTTTTTCGGTTTCTACTTCAAATTCATCCGAAAACTCATAGGTCGGAAACAGTTTTTTGTGATGTTCCGCGCAGTGGGCAGGAATGATAGCAAATTCTCGGCCATCACCGCCCATTTGAAACGGCTCACCACAGAAGTCGGTGCGGTTATCGGGGTTTTTCAGCGGCTTTTTGACCTTGACTTTGATCCTGGCTGCGATGGTGTCTGAAATAGACATAGTAATCCTTTCTTAAATCAGTCTTTTTTCTGTGGTCTTATACTCGTTTTTGTGGCGCTCGATAGCTTTTCGGAGTTCTCTTTGATCATTGACAATTCCCATCGACTCCCATAAGTTCCAGACTACCATAGGGATAGAAGCAGCTTTTCTAAACTCTCCTCTATCGTTATGGCCTTCTATCCGTTCTCGTTCATTATCGTTCAAGATAGGGGCGACAGCCTGGGCGTAATGGTAGATAGTCTGTTCGCCCCTATGCTCGATCTTGACAGTCTGCATCTCATAAGGATTAACCAAATCCAGAGGTTTTACCACAGTGGCCGATGGTAAGGCTTCATCCTTCATTATGATTTGCGGATGTGCCATTATTCAGTCCAATGAAGCCATGCTTTGAGTTTGCCGCCGACAGTACCGCCAGTCCATTGAATACGAACATACGGGAATGAATCAGTCCATGTGAAAATACCGTTTGTCGTGCGGCTAATGGCTGTCTGGGCGTAATCATTGGCTACACAGGTTTCCCATGTGGAATTATCCATTGAACATTGTGCCAAAAGAGTTCCAGACATGTTTTTGAAAGTGATAGAACCGGCATTACTGCCAAGCGTTGCACCTTCGACCTGAATGGATTTGGTCTTGAATCCGCGCACATTAATTGCCGATGTGGTCTTAACGGAAGCAGAAGCGGATGAAAACAGCGCGAATGCATTCGAACCATAAGAGGATGCAAACGAACATGTGGCAAACGCAAATACTGCCATAATCGTGAAAGTCATAGTTTTCATGGTCCATTTTCTCCTTACAAAGAGGTTAGGGGCTATTGCTAGCCCCTCTTAATTAGCCGTTGATGCTGGTAGTCAGGTTGGTGATCCTGAACGAAGACGCCTGCTGCGAATCCTCAAGGGTATGCTCAACCACGATATGGTAAGTGGTCGCATCACCAACTTTTGCAAGCTGTTCGCGGAACGTAGGCCGCAGAGTGGCTTTCTTCCAATACTTGTGGTCAACACCGAAGGCCACGGAGGTCGGAAAGTTGCGGTGCGGTTTGATGGCGATCATCCCAAAGTCGGACTCATAAACGTCAACAGAGTTGATGAGTTTCTTTTCCTCGACAAAGCGCCGAGTATTGCCGGTGTTGACGAAATTGGAAATCTGTTGTTTGTTGAACGGAGCAACGTAAATGGTGTCTACATCTCCGCCCTGAGTAAAAGCGTTCTGGAGTTGGCCTTTGATGAGGTCCTCGGTCAACGGACGAGAAGTACCACCGGTTACAGTACCATCGGCGTTCAACGTAGCATCGGATGCCTTATCGAGGTTGGTTATGGTCCTGTTCAGAGCGCCGTCCATTTGACGGGGATCGGAAGTAGATTCAATGGCTTGCAAAAAGGCGTATTCAACGTCCTTTGCAAGCTGTTTCATGTTCTTGGCGGTCTGGTAGTCAATTTCAGATTGTCGCCCTGCTTTCTTCACTTTCTCCAGAGTGCCAGAAACCGCAAAAACCTTTTTCTGGATTTGGCAGGTATTGGAAAGCCGGATAGTAGGAACGGCAGCGGTCGCGGCGGTGGTATCGCCTTCAAGCTGGGCGTTGGTAGCGGCGGCAGCAAGCGTATCGGTCTGCCATTCGTGCTTTACCGCATTGGCGGCGACTGCCCCGATTTTGGAACTGAAAAGAGTATCAACGGGAGCGATGTTGTAGATCATATCGCTCAAATCTTCACGCTGCCCGATAGCAGCGGAGGTCAAAAAGGTATCGGTAGGTGCGCTCATGGTGTTCTCCTCTACTGCCCTTTCGCCCTTCTCTTCAATGCCTGGTATTCGACCCATCCCTCGTCAGTACCGAGTTCCTTGGCTCTTTCAAGAGCTTTGTCAAGGTCTATAGTTTGAACTTTACCACTAGGCCCGCGAGATAAAGCAGAGGCGGTATTTTTGTTTTGGTTTTTGGTGTCTTTTGTTTTTTGGGCATCTATGCCCATGTTCTTCAACGTGTACTCATGGGCGAATCTAATTGCCGAAATAGGACTTTTTTTGCCAAGGTCAGAAAACTCCTTTACCAGCACCTTGCTTTTGCCAAGTTCAGCAGCGAACCATTCACCCTGTTTAATCCATATGTCGGGGTCAATGCCCATTTCCTCGCGGTACATTTCCTCTGCGCTTTTGAGGCTGTTGAGGAATTGCACTTGCTCATTTTCGGCTGTTTTGCTTTTCCCTTGGCGCTCCATATAGGCTGCGCGCTTCTTGTCATTTTCTTCCAAATCGCTAATAAGTTTGTCTTTAGCGCGTTGGAGTTTTTCAACCGCAAGATAGTCACCGGCTAAACGGTATTCCTCGATCTGATCATAGGTATTTTGCAACCAGGCATTTACCTTGTCCATATCTGGCTCGATAAAGTCCGGTTTCTCTTCCTGCTGCTTGTTGAACTGCGCTTCCAACCTTGCTAGACGGGCTGCTAGCTCCCTTTTCTCGTTGGCAAGTTGCTGTATTCGATCCTGTGCGCCCTTTTTATGGTCCGGTTTTCCTTTCTCTGCTTCTTCTTTGTCACCCTCGGCCACTACAGGGACAGGATTGCCGTCCTCGTCAAGAATTGGCTCTCCATCTTCGTCAAGTTGGTATTCAACTTCACCTTCGGGTTCGCCTTCACCATCAAGTTCCGAGCCTTGATCTTTGCCGCCTTCGTTAGCGGGGTTATCGCTCACACCTTCGGGTTCTCCGCCTTCAACACCCATAAAAAGCATGAAAGGGAAAAGGTAAATAGTTTTCAACCACTTTACAAACTTCATTTGCTACCTCTTTTCTGCCCGCTTACGTTACAGGCTACCGAGTTTATGCCTTTCGGAACAGACAGCTTTCATTTCTGCTATTGCTCTTGCGTTTTCTTCGTGTTTGGAATGATTGTCTTCAAGTTTTTCCCAAATAATTTTTAATTGATCTTGCAGCCCCTTGAACCCATTTTTTACAAGGAATCCAATGATTGCGAGCATCACAACAATCAGCCCAGATATTGCAGACCATATGATCATGTCAGTGCTTGGCATTTACTTTTTAGGTTTCTTGCTGGTTGATGCAGCGACTTTTTTGGGCGGTTTAGAAGCCGACATATTACCCATTTTGGGTTTCGGAAATCCTTTAGGAATTTTCATCATGGCTTTGTCTCCTTTTTAGTGTTGTTTAAACCACTCTATAAAATGCCACCATTCTTTAGTGCGCTTGTCCTTTTTCACGTCCAAATGGCGATTCATCAAATCTTCGAGTATTTCAGGAATAGCCGTATCAATCACCTTTTGTAATGCCTGGAGATAGTAAAGTTGCTGCAAGTCAGCGCAGTTCCGATATTCAGCATATACCTTGCGGTGGCGTCGCTTGAGTTCCGCAAAGATTAACTTTGCACCCTTGCTTTCGATAGTAGATGCTATTTCTTGGTAGTCGGTCATTGCATCTCACCCTGAGTCTGATTCATGGCCTGAGGACGGGATATGTCGCCGATCTGTCCCAGTTCAGCTATATTCTTTTTGCGCTGCTTGGCTTCGGTAGATTCCTTGATCTTGGTGTCTACGTCCATGTGACCTGTGAGCAACAAGGTCATAAGTTGCTTCTGCACAGCATCCAGCATGCCCGCCCCTTGTGCAATGCCCATCAGTTGGTCAAGATCAACAGCAAGCGACATCTTATAATCAACCGGCGGGGTTTTGGGCGGTGGTATTTCTTTCAACATAAACTGATCTTCATTGAATCCATTCAGCACTTTGACTTGATTTGATACGGCCATGAGATCAACAGGGAGTCCGTTGGACTTGGCCCATTCTGCCCATTGCAATATTTTTGCGGCCTTCTGCTGTTTGGGAACATTGCCGAGACCGGCGTTGATTTGAATGTCCACATCAAAGTCAAGAAGTGAGAAATCAATCATTTTCTTGCCTTGATTGATCGTAGACACCTGCATAGGATCAATTTTGGCTTGTTTGGCCGCAATACGGGCTAATACCTCATCTGTCTCAAAAGCAAATTCCATCTCCGCGATGATCCGCAACAATGGATTAGTGAAAGTGACATTGCGAACTAATAGGCGGGTGGAAAGCTTTTTGTCAGTTTGACCGAGTGCGAGTTGTGCTGCCCCAAGCGTGTCTCCACCTGCACCTTTAGGCACCAAAAACTTTGACTGCATCCCTGCACCGGCAACCTCATTGATATCCGCTACAACAGAATCAGCGGCACGCATAACCACTGCCATTTCACCGGAGCGGTCCAACTTCTCAACGTCCCCCTGTTTGGCGTAGAAAACTTTATCGTTAAGGAGTGAGTCAATATCAACGTCCGAGTCCTCGTTAAGCCGATACTTACCCTGTGCGGCTTCTTTTGCCATGTCGTTGACATTGTTGCGGTGATCTGAAAGTTCGTCTTCAATAGGAGCTATAAGCTTCGGTATGCCTCTACCAAGGGCTTCCCACAGTTCGATGTCAGAAGCACCCATGACAACCGGCAAACGATCAAATGGGCGGCCTCCGAAGAACACATCATTAACTGTCTGGTTTTCCTTCAACTCCATCTCACCCCGGAGCGAGAACGAAACCTTCCAGCAATTATCAACCTTCTCAAACACAGTCCACAATTCTACGCGATTGTATTTGCCCATATCTACTGTGTTTGGGTCGGTGGCTAGTGAAGTCCAGTCTGTATAGTCTGCTTGCCGGAGTTGATTTGAAGTTGCACGCAGGAAAGGTTCAAGATCATCACGCTTGATGCCTTTTTTGAATATACCGCGTTTGGAAAGAGAAAGTATTTCATCGGGTTCGACGTAACTGATAACAATACACCAAGTCCCTTCGTTGACATCCATCACTGGATTTTTGAAGTCCCACAGCAAATTCTCACCTGGCTTCAATTGATCAATGTACCAAGTGTCTTTTACGACTCGTTCTTTATTTTTGACCTCTTTGTGAAATACATCTTTGGCGGGGATTACCATGCCATCAAGAAGGATATCGCCAGCTTCAATACCAGCATTATAATCTTCTTTGCTGATTTGCTGCCCGGTGGCAAGATTGTGATAAGTTATGTCTGTGTACTCATAGGACTCTTTGCGCCATCTGACAAAGGCCGCTTCAATTCCATCAACAAATCCGGCCTTGAGGGATTGGATATGCCATACCCAAAAAGGAAACGTATTGTTACAGCGATATCGGAATATCTCTGTAAGCCATTTGGCAAGATGATCTTTATTTACGTCGCCCGTATCCTGGGCGGTAAATGTGATAGCGTCGGTTTCGTAATACTCTTGAATGGCATCGATAACGGCATTATCGACGGTAGAGGTAGACTTGGTGGAAGGCAATGCGGAAAGGCCGCGCTCTTGTCTTTCCAGGGCATCGGCCATAACCATACGATAACGTCGGCGGTTATCTTCTATTACATTCTTGACTGACAGCCCTTGCGTGCCGGTACCGCCTTCATACCAGCTCCTAAACCTTTGTACAAGGTCTGTCTGCTTGTTTAACTCCATATCGCTCTCCGGGTCGCTGTTCGGCGGCAAAGGGTGAGCTGTTTACACTATTGTGTAGCTTATATACTCATTTGGGTAATGTGTCAATAAAATTTTATCCCATCACTTCTTCGGGGTCTTCTCCATAATAGTCGTTCATATCACAAAATGGCCAATCAAGCGGTAGAGGTTTAGTTCCTTTGGGCAATTGCCATTCTCTTCGTTTCATCATTACCTCCTATACACGTTAGTGAAATCGGGACGGCGCGTCTGCCCCGTTTCGGAGTTTCTGAACATGATAGTAGCCGGATACTGGATTGAGTCATGGATATGCGTGTAGTCGTTGTCCTGTGGCTCGGTGTGGTAAACGCCGCTGTTGCCTATCTCGGCATAGCTATACCCACCATCAAACCCATCAGCGAGTCTAGTGCATGACGGGTCGATAAGTATTGCGGGCTGACCATTGATCATCTTGGTCAATCGTCCCGCTACGGCCTCACGCCTGACTTTGAACGTCTGAATACCGTTCTCTATGCTGATCGTCTTGCCGTAGTCCTTCGCCTTGATCTGGATGTACTGAGCGGGTGTTTGCTTAGTAGCGTCCCGATTATTACCGGCGGGGTCGCCTATATCTCGGAACGTACAGCCGCTTGGAAGATTATCATTGCACCACAAGATCATAGCTTCGGTGGCATCCATAATGCCCTTGTCGAAGAAGCAGAACTCCTTGAATATGATCCACTGTCCTAGTTCGTTAATATAGCTCAAGCTGATTGCAGGGCATAGACCAGTATTGTCCCACCCACGTAGCACCTTGACAGCGGAATTTGGCACTAACGTCTCATCAGCAACGTGTATTTTCCGGTTGAACTCTGGATACACCAGCCTACCGCGAACCGTTACGCCCCACTCACCGCGGACAAGAGTTTTGAGCAAGTCAGGCCGTCCAGCGTAGTCTTTTTCCAAGTCCTCGTAATATCCTGGCCTTAGATTATGTTGGTTCTCGGGTTGCGATTGTGCATATATTGCATAGCCATCTATCTTGTTCTGCACAAAGTCTCGGTGCAGCCAATGTTCGGTTGATGGATAGTTGGTTGTGAGAACAACTTGGGGGGGGGTAATAAACGGGTTTTGACCCTTGGCGTCTTTAAGGGAGGGAAAGCGCCCGATACGCCCAAGCAATCCTTTAACAACGTCTTGGTGGATCTCCCTAGCTTCATCTACATGCGCCCCTGTAAGCTCTAAAGAAAGCAAGTCTCGCACGTCTTTGGGCGTATCTAGCGCCTTGAAAAGTATCTCTATCTCTTTGTCTTCGTACTTTATCAGGTACCGCTTATCGGTGGAGTTGTAGACACCAAAAACGCTAGGGGGGAACCAATCGAGGTAGGATTTGATAGTTGTGTCGCGTAATTCGGGATAGGTGTTGCGGACTACTGCGAAACGGCTGCGGCGCTTTCCTTTGGTGGGCAGTACTCTGGCCGCTTGCTTCTCGATCATGTCAAATGCCGCAGAGGATGTCTTACCAGTGCCAAAAGGACCAATTAAGAGTTTGACACGAGAGATTTTGTCAGCGTGGAATTTGAGAGCCACTGGCCCGCAATTATAAACAAGGTCGTAATCAGTCTGGGACATTGGATGTAATCCGCACGGTTTGTACGCCCGAATGTTCCATTTCCTGTTTATCCTTATACCCCGCATGGTTTTTAAGCCAGAAGATCGAGCCGGTTGAATTGCCAGAGAACAGCCGTTCCTCAACTGATTTCTCAACGGTCAGCTTTGCCTTTTTTACTATGTCAGAAAATGTGCCATTTTTGGCATACTCGCACAATGTCTCTCGACACATACCAATCGACAATGCAAGCCCCATAATAGTATATGGTTTGTCTTTGTCGTCGCATTCGGTAAAGTATTGGTCTATCTTATCTTGCATCTCTTCCGGTGATTCAAATATAGGGGGGCGTCCTGCGTGTTCACGCTTTGGAGGTTTGGAAAGTTCAACCGACACAGCCGCCTTACTCTTTTTGGTAGTCTTGGCGGCTGGTTTTTTGGTGTCTTTGTTGGTTGGTTTCATTGGGGGTTACCTATCGCTTCTGAATCTTTTTAGATGACGTATTCCAGGTGATCCATTGTGTGAGTGAAGGTCATTAGCATAAGTTTGGTGGGCAGCGAAGGATTCGAACCTAGATCAAACAGTTTCTAAGACTGTCCCCTGTGCCAGTTCGGGTAATGGGCCTAGTTTTTTGTATCGGCGTAGGGAGTTTCACCCATTAATCTGTCGTACCTCTCTTTAAGAGGTCGTAAAATATTGCTGCGCCTGTAACGCTGCCGATTACCTCATTCTATACCACATTTCAATAGAGTTGTCAATGACCTTTAAACGCATTTGACATGGGTTTCTGTGTCAGCACAATAATCCTCTTTATTGCAGGGTATCGATCCGCACGAACCGCATTCGCAGCCCTTTTTATGGTGTTCGTGCTCTGTTTTATGCGGGCAACCTTCAAAGCACTTTGGATCGTCAAAATTATCGCATTTTGCCATTTCTTACCCCCTAATAACTGCCATATGAGCCGACAGGGCGGCTCAATTTATTGTTATCTGCTTTTCTGCCATTTACCGAAAGCGTCCCAAGTTTTGCGTGAGGGGACGCGAATCGGAGTGATTGCCGACTTGCTACGAAAAAACGTCGGACCAAGATAGTTGTGCCACTCCATCCAAAC
>JAEHJW020008023.1_pt1 | contig 32955 bp, 35 predicted proteins | sample 9271431 | NCBI WGS metagenome assembly JAEHJW02 | reverse complement strand
AGCGGGGGTAACGTCGATGGGGTTCAGGCGGATATATGTTCTTGATGGTGATATGACACCGGCGATATTCAGTGTGTTGTGCAGGTATACCTCGCGGTTGCCCATATAGCCGATATGGCGTGCGTCTCTCGGACTGCACCAGGCATTGGTGAAGTCTGCGCCGGTGAAGGTGGCGTTGGTGAAGTTGGCGCCGATGAAGTTGACGCCGGTGCAGTTGGCGCCGGTGAAGTTGGCGCCGGTGCAGTTGGCGCCGGAGAAGTCGGTGTAGGGCAAGTTGGTGCCGGTGCAGTTGGCGCCGGTGAAGTTTGTGTTGGCAAGGTTTGCATCGGTCAGAAGGGCGTAGGTGCAGTCGGCGCCGGCAAAACTCAAGCCGCTCAGGTCTCTATACCTAAGATCGGCGCGGCGTCCTTTAGGGTTGCCTGCACGCCATAGCGCGTGTGCCCGCAGCATGCGGTTCAGTTCGTCTTGTGTAAGTTTGCTCATGTCAGCCTGCAAAAGTAGCGGCGAGCAGTTGCAGATACTCGCGCTCAGCGGGGGTAACGTCGATGGGGTTCAGGTAGATGTGCGCGCTGGAGGCGGAGAGTACCCCAACGACATTCAGTGTGTTGTGCAGATACACCTTACGGTTGCCCATGTAGCCGATGTGGCGTGCGTTTCTCGGGCTGCACCAGGCAGCGGTGAAGTTGGCGCCGGTGGTAATTGCGTCAGTGAAGTTGGTTCGGATGCAGTTGCTGCCGGTGAAGTTGGCGCCGGTGCAGTTGGCGCCGGTGAAGTTGACGTAGGGAACACGAGCACGGGTGCAATCGGCACCAGTGAAGTTGGCGCCGACGCAGTTGGCGCTGGCGAGATATGCGTAAGTGATATCAGCACCGGCAAAACTCAGGCCGCTTAGATCTTTGCCCCTAAGATCGGCGCGGCGTCCTTTAGGGTTGCCTGCACGCCATAGCGCGTGCAGGCGCAGTATGCGGTTCAGATTACCCTGGGTAAGTTTGCTCATGTCAGCCTGCAAAAATAGCGGCGAGCAGTTGCAGATACGCGCGCTCATCGGGGGTGACGTCGATGGGGTTCAGGAGGATGTATGCGCTGGAGGCGTAACGTATTCCGGTGATGTTGAGCGTGTTGTGCAGATACACCTTACGGTTGCCCATGTAACCGATGTGGCGTGCGTCTTTGGGACTGCACCGGGCATAGGTGAAGTTTGCGCCGGTGGTAATGGCGTTAGTGAAGTTGGCGCGGATGAAGTTGGCGCCGGCGAAGTTGGCGCCGGTGCAGTTGGCGCCGGTGAAGTTGGCGCCGGTGAAGTTGGCGCCGGAGAAGTCGGTGCAGGTCAAGTCGGCGTCGGTGAAGTTGGTATTGTTACAGGCGGCGCCGGGGAAGTTGGCTCCGGGGATATGGGCGGCGGCAAGACTCAAGTCGCTTAGGTCTCTATACCCAAGGTCAATACGGCGGCCGTCGTAGTTGCCCGTGCGCCGCAGCGCATATAACCGCAGCGTGCGATCCAGTTCGTCTTGTGCAGGTTTGTTCATCTCATTGCTCCGTTCTTGTGTAAGTTTGTCCATCTCATTGCTCCGGTATTGTGCAGGTTTGTCCATCTCGTTGCTCCGGTATTGTGCAGGTTTGTTCGTCTCGTTGCTCCGGTATTGTGGTGCCCTGGCATGGGCGGGCGTCAACCGCCCATGCCGCTCTCGTGGTTGAATGCTTGGGTTATGTGTTCATTTGTCGGCACCCCGCGGCGCTGGTGTGCAGCGGTTCGGGGCAGCGGCATGGTTCAGGCTCCACCAGGTTGATGGCAGAACGTCCCAAGGCATCTAGCGTCATCGGTCCCTTAGGGCGGGCACCCTAAGTCGCCTGGCATAGATAGGCTCACAATGTCAAAGAGCAGTCGGAGCAAACCGGGCCCACCGCGGAAAGCGGCGAACCAGGGGCGACCTGACCCGTCCATTATAGCATAGTGCATGGTTGGTGTCAATAGCTGCTAGCGAGATATAGTAAGAATCTCGGTTTCGTATAGGTTCGAGAGGTTCGTTTCGGCAAAATGACCAGAAACGGCGGGGGCGATTTCGAAAACCTAAAGAAATCAATGTGTTAGTGTTAGTATAAGTTCTATAAGTTAGATAAATATAATATATACCCCCAAAAAATTGAACAAAGACTTTTTTGGGCGGGCGGGCACGTGCCGTCTAATATACTCTCTAAATCCTAGGAAGCTTGCAATTTCGCCAAAACGCGAACTTTAAGAATTTATCTGTAAGATCAAGGGCTTACACGGATTCAAAAAATAACTTATTGGAACTTATTGAACTTATAACTTATTCAGTAGTGTATAATAGCGTATGTTTAGAATGTTCGGATCGGAAAACGCCGAACTTTATACTTCGCGGGTTCCGCGCAGCGCGGTCGCCTGGATGAAGCGCAACGCTGCTGAGACAACTAGTGTCAGCGATCTTAGGGCGCGGACCTAAGCTGCCGAACTTATTTGGAGCGGGGCAACGCGACGCTGCTGAGACAACTAGTGTCAGACACCGAACTTATTTGGAGTGGGGCAACGCGACGCTGCTGAGACAACTAGTGTCAGACACCGAACTTATTTGGAGTGGGGCAATGAAACCCCGGAACGAAAAAAGCCGCGTCCCGAAGGACGCGGCTTGGTAGTCACTTGTCCAGTCCGTAGGCCGCCAAGACCTTGGTCAGATCATGCTGAAGTCCGGCCGCGTGTTCCTGCGACAAGGAGCCGTCCGGGTTCTCGGCCTGCAAGACCTTGGCGATGCGCTTCAGCATTTCGCCGCCCTTGGCGACCAGGTAATCGTGATCATTCTTGACCACGCGCGCTTCGGGCGAGTTGCCGCGGTTCACGTATTCCGTGAGCCACTTGCGCCAGTTGCTGATTTGACTGGTCACGGAACCGTTCCACGACGTGCCCGTGCCCCCCTTCTGCGTGCCCGCGATGATTTTCTTCGGCCCCACGGTGTCATCCAGATAGTCGGCCAGGTCCTGCCCTTCCAGACGCTTCTCCTTCAGCTTGACAACCCGCGCCGCCATTCCCTTGAGATTCGCCCAGTGCGGCGCATTCGACCCGTTGCGCGGCGCCTTCATGTCATTCGGTTTGACCCCCTGATCAACGAAGAACGCACACAGCTTGTCGCGGGTGGTCGCGGCCGCCTTGTCGGCGGAATTGGCACTCAGCGCCAGCGCAACCGCACTGTCCATATCAAACACGATAGCGGTTTCCATAGGCGATTCCCTTTCCTTGGATACAGGAAGCGTCATTGCTTCCGTGTAACAAGATATATCAGGATATGTTAGGCGATGATAGCTAACTAGCGCCGTGCGCGGGGATTGTTTGGGGCGATTCGGGGGTTATGTGACCCCCACCGGGGTGGGGAGAGGGGTAGGGGGGGCGGCTGCGCCGCTCTATGTATACTACTATTCCAACCAAACGATATGAATTTCGATACAACATAGTATAATAGCATATAATAACGCATATTTCTACCCCAACCCCGGCAAGACAACGTATTGCTACTCCACCCAGTCAAGACAACGTATTGCTACCCCACCCAGTCAAGACAACGTATTGCTGCCCCACCCAGTCAAGACAACGTATTGCTGCCCCACCCCGTCAAGACAACGTATTGCTGACCATAGCCAAGCAACATGCCACCACCCCACATGTCGAGGTTACGTCAGCGCCGGGTTGACCCCACCCACCCCAGGGGCGTATCATCCGTAATCATGGCAATACAGGTGGAACCAGAGGCATATATACCCATGGACCGCGAGGATGACATCGAGTTTCAGCAGCTCGTGTCTGGCGCGGCGTCCACAGCCACGCTTCTGGCGGACGCCGGACTTGCGTTCATCCCGGATGATACCGATCTGGATGAGGCACGGGCCCTGGTGCAGGATTACGCGGCGGACCCCCTGCAGCTGCAGGCCACGGCAACAGCAGGGTCGATAGGGAAGATGACACCCGCATCGCTGATCCTTGCGGGAGAGATCCTGAAGGAATGGTCGCACAGGATCGTGCAGGATTCCATGCATATCCGGCACCTTGTCACGAACAAGCTGATCGTGGAGACGGACAATCCGGATCCGAAGGTGCGGTTGAAAGCCATGGAGCTGCTGGGCAAGATCTCGGATGTCGGACTGTTCTCCGAGAAGTCGGAAGTGACCGTGACACACAGATCGACAGATGACCTGCGCGAGAGCCTGCGTGCCAAACTCGCGCGCCTGGTGAACCCGACTACCACGGATGCGTCGTGACGGATGTTGGTGTGTTGAACGACGAGGAGCTCGAACTCCTTCTTGCGAACATCGACAAACTTGATGCCGATGAGATTGCCGAGATGGACCGTATGGTCGAGGAGCTCGCACGGCGCAGGCACGTGCAGAACCTCCGGGACGATCTGATAGCATTTTGCAGGCATATGCAGCCGGACTACAAGGTCGGGCGGCACCACAGGATCATCGCCAGGGAGCTTATGGACCTGGAATGTGGCTCCGGGGGACGCCTGTGCGTCTCGGTTCCGCCACGACATGGAAAGAGCCAGCTTGCGTCCATATACTACCCGGCGTGGTTTCTCGGAAGAAACCCGGGGAAGAAGGTCATGACCGTGAGCCATACGGCAGACCTCGCAGTGGACTTCGGCAGGAAGGTGCGAAACCTCATCGACACCCCGGAGTATCGGCAGGTATTCCCGAACGTCACGCTGTCCGCAGACTCCAAGTCAGCCGGAAGATGGGATACGAACTTTGGCGGTACGTTCTACGCCACCGGGGTGGGCTCCTCCCTGGCCGGGCGCGGTGCCGACCTTCTCATAATCGACGATGCGCATTCGGAACAGGACATCCTCAACGGAAACTTTCAGGTGTTCGAAAGGGCGTACGACTGGTTCCGGTTCGGTGCCCGCACCAGACTCATGCCGGGAGGCCGCGTGGCCATCATATCCACGAGATGGCACATGGATGACCTTATCGGGCGGCTTATCCGGGACATGACGCAGGATCCGGATAGCGACCAGTATAATATAGTGGAATTTCCGGCCATCATCGAGGTGCAGACCCAAGACCCCCTCACCGGGGTGCCCGTGACGGAGCAGAAGCCGTTATGGCCGGAGTTCTTCGATCTTCCGGCGTTGCTTCGCACCAAGGCGTCGATGCCGACCTACCAGTGGAATGCGCAGTACCAGCAGTCCCCCACGTCGGAAGAGGCTGCGCTGGTAAAGCGCGAGTGGTGGAAGATATGGAAGAAGGAGAAACCGCCCGCGGTCGAGTATGTCATCATGTCTCTGGACGCCGCTGCGGAGTCTCACAACCGCGCGGACTTCACGTCCCTGACCACATGGGGAGTGTTCCATGACGACGAGACCAACACCAAGGCCATCATCCTGCTGAACGCTGTCAAGAAGCGCGTGGAGTTCCCGGAACTCAAGGACATGTGCATGGCCGAGTACAAGCACTGGGAACCCGATGCATTCATTGTCGAAAAGAAATCATCCGGAACCGCGCTGTTCCAGGAGTTTCGTCGTGCAGGGCTCGTCGTGCAGGAGTATACTCCGCACAGAGGGTCCGGAGACAAGACCGCGCGGTTGAACTCCGTGGCCGATATCATACGGTCCGGGAGAGTGTGGGTGCCGGAAACCCGGTGGGCGGAAGATCTCGTCGAAGAAATTGCCGGGTTTCCGTTCGCCGCGAACGACGACCAGGTGGACTCCTGCGTCATGGCACTCATGCGGTTCCGGAATGGCGGGTTCATCACGCTGGATACGGACGAGCCCTACGACGAACTGCCTTACAGGCGTGTAACAGAGGGATACTACTGATGCCCAGGATATATGAGCGGTTGGTGGGACAGCTCCGGGCAAAAGGCATGCCGACGGCAAAAGCGCATGCCGTGGCCGCCAGCGCCCTGCAAAAGGCGGGAGACCTCAAGAAGGGCACGCTGGAACTGACCGAGAAGGGCAGGAAACGACAGGCCATGGGTGCCGCTGGCCGTGCCAAGGACCGGGCGGCACATGCCAGTTCCGGGCACACCCCGGAGGACTATGCATACAATGCACGCACCAACAGGGCTACGTTGAAAAAGAAACCGTAGACTGTTAGGCTGCAATGGCACTTGCAATGGGGGCTCCACATATGGCCGACGAACCGCTGATCGAGGAAGACCCCGCAGACCCCGGGTATCCTGACACAGCCAACGCGACGACGACGCAGGAGGATGACGGCAGTATCACGGTCGAGTTCGGCGAACCCGCGGATGCGCTGGACGTCGTGCCGGATATCCCGCATGACGCCAACCTGGCTGACTATATGGACGAGGCCGAGCTTTCGCGGGTCGCCTCCACGCTGGTGTCTGCGTTCGAGGCCGACAAGCAGAGCCGCAGGGACTGGGCGGAAGCCTACATGCGTGGTCTGGACCTTCTTGGCATGAAGATCGAGGACCGGCAGCAGCCATGGGTAGGGGCGTCCGGGGTGTTCCATCCGATGCTGACAGAAGCCGTGGTCCGGTTCCAGGCGCAGGCAATGGGCGAGTTGCTCCCGGCGTCAGGCCCCGCCAAGTCCAAGATCATGGGCAAGGCATCCACCGAGAAGGTAGAACAGGCACAGCGCGTGCAGAACGAGCTGAACTACCAGATCACGGAGCGGATGCCGGAGTATCGCGACGAGATGGAGCAGATGCTGTTCAAGCTTCCGCTCGCTGGGTCCGCGTTCAAGAAAGTGTATTACGACCCCGTTCTGGAACGCCCGGTGTCCGTGTTCGTGCCGGCGGAAGACTTCGTCACGTCCTATGGCACGTCGAACTTGCGGACCTCCCCCCGGTATACGCATGTCATGCGCAAGACGGACAACGAGATTCGCATCATGCAGGTGGACGGGTTCTATTCGGACTTCGAATTGACTCCGGCCGTCGCGGAAAGCTCTGAAATCGGAGACAAGTACGACGACATGGAGGGAGTCAGAAGCACCGTGGAGGACGACCCGCGGCGCGTCTTGCTGGAAATGCATGTGGATCTGGACCTCCCGGAACCATTCGACGATCCGCAAGGCATCCTCAGACCCTATGTGGTGACAATCGACAAATCCAGCCGCAGGATCCTGTCCATCCGGCGCAACTGGTATGAAGACGACCCGCGCAAGCTGAAGCGGATGCACTTCGTTCATTACCCGTATCTTCCTGGCATGGGGTTCTATGGTACCGGGCTGACCCACCTTATCGGTGGGCTGGCCAAGAGTGCGACGTCTATCCTGCGGCAGCTCATCGACGCGGGCACTCTGGCCAACCTGCCGGCGGGGCTCAAGGCGCGGGGCATGCGCATCAAGGGGGACGACACTCCCATCATGCCGGGAGAGTTCCGGGATGTCGACGTGCCGGGAGGGACCATCAAGGACAACTTGGCGTTTCTTCCGTACAAGGAGCCGTCAGCTACGCTGTATCAGCTGCTCGGCAACGTCGTGGAAGAAGGAAGGCGCATCGGGTCCGTTGCGGACCTGAAGATCAGCGACATGAGCGCGCAGGCGCCGGTTGGTACTACGTTGGCGCTGCTGGAAAGATCCATGAAGGTCATGTCAGGCGTCCAGGCCAGACTCCACGCAGCAATGAAAACGGAGCTACGGCTTCTGGCCCGGATCATCACCGACTACATGCCACCGGAGTACGACTACATGGTGGATGACAAGGCCGATTACAGTCGGCAGGAAGACTTCGATGATCGAAAGGTCGACATCATCCCGGTGTCGGACCCGAACGCATCGACCATGGCGCAGCGCATCATGCAGTATCAGTCCGCGCTGCAGTTGGCTGCACAGGCTCCACAGCTTTATGATATGGGGAAACTGCACAAGCAGATGCTGGACGTTCTCGGAATCCAGGGCGCCGCGGACATCATCAAGCTTCCGGGAGACATCAAGCCGTCTGATCCGATTGCCGAAAACATGGCCATGCTGAAACAGGAACCCGTGAAGGCATTCCTGTATCAGGACCACGACGCGCACATCAAGACGCACACGGCAGCTATCCAGGATCCCAAGCTGCAGCAGATCATCGGGCAGTCTCCGTTCGCATCCGCAATTCAGTCGGCGATGATGGCGCATATCACGGAACATGTAGCCTACAAGTATCGTGCCGATATCGAGGCGAATCTGGGGGTGGCACTGCCTCCGGAGGGGACTCCGCTGCCGGAGGATATCGAGATCGAGCTTTCCCGGCTTGTTGCGCAGGCTGCATCCAAGCTGCTCGACAAGGACAAGGCGGAAGCCGCAGCGCAAGCCGCGGCCGCACAGCAGGCAGACCCGCTCACGCAGATCCAGCAACGTGACATCGCGCTTCGAGAGAAGGAGCTGGAACACAGGATCAAGATGGACATGAGCCGGTTGGCTGTGGACGCCATGAAGACGGAGGCTGGAAACGAGATCAAGCGCGAGCAGATCGACGCGCAGGATCGCCGTGCCGGAGCACAGGTCGCGGCCACACTGGCTACCACCGCAGTGCAGACGCAAAACAAGTCACAGAGCGACGCGTCGCGACTGGCCGTGGATGTCGTGAAACACCTGGCCACGGAAAATGCGAAAACACGTGCCGCTGATATGGGTAACAAGAAATGAACCCGTTATTCGACGCATTCAGGGAACACATGTTCGCCAGGCGGCGTGCATTGCGGGACGCGATCGCGGAGGGCGCCCCGTCGGACTACGCCAAGTATAAAGAGATGGTAGGACAGCTACTCGAAATCGAACGCGCGCTATCCGAACTGAAGGATTTGGAAGTCCTTTACGCCGAGCAATAAGTTATTGTAATATCCCATCACGCGGAACACCCCGCGCAGGGTGCTGTGGGCCCTATGCCACTGCAGGAGATGCCATGTACGCTGTAGACAGGCTATCGCCAGATACTCTGGCCAAACTTCCGACCCCTACAGGATTTCATTTGCTTATCGCCACCCCGGAAGTGAAACAGGCCACCGCGGGGGGCGTCATCCTGCCAGACGGACACAGAGATCGTGAAGGTACCGCCGCCATCCTGGGGTTGGTTCTGGCCGTAGGGCCGGATGCATACTCGGATACCAGCCGGTTCCCCAATGGGCCGTGGTGCAAGGAAGGCGACTGGGTGATCTTTCGGTCATATAGCGGAACCAGGGTAAAATACGGGAAACAGGAGTTTCGTCTGATCAATGACGACACCGTGGAAGCCATTGTGGCTGACCCTGTTGGATGGAGCAGAGCATGAGCGATACCTCGGACGACACCGATCTTCCCGATACTTCTACGGATATCGAAGTAGAGATCCCCGAAGACACCGCCGCACAGGGTACTGCGGAGCCTAAAGCGCCAAACGAACCGGAAAACAGCGCCGATTCCGGAGCCAGTGACGATGACCTTGCCGGATATTCCGACAAGGTCAGGAAGCGCATCAACAAGCTGACATATGAACGCGCGGAAGAGCGGCGCAAGAACGCCGCGATTGCGGCGGAACGAGACGAGGCCATCAATTACGCCAAATCCGTACACGCAGAAGCGGAACGGCTCCGTAAAATCGTGGAACAAGGCGAGCCTGTGCTCATCAACCAGGTGAAGCAGCGGCTGGAATCGCAGCTGGCGCAGGCTCAGGCCAAGTGGCAGCAGGCATACGAGGCGGGAGACAGCGCGGCGCTGGCGCAGGCGACCACGGAAGTGTCCCGTATTACCGCAGAGAAGGCGCGGGTCGACGCAATGCCGGCGCGCAAGCCGGGTCCGGCGCTGGCGCCGCCGCCGGTACCGGCGGCAGATATGCAGCCGGACGCCAAGCTCTCGGAATGGACTGCGCGCAACCCATGGTTTACCAGTAACCCAAGGATGCGAGGGTTCGCATTGGGGGTCCACGAAGAGCTTATCGACGCAGGAGTTGATCCTAACAGCGATTCATACTATGCTCGTATAGAGAGTGCTGTGAAACAGCAGTTTCCGGACAAGTTCGACGCGGGGGTTTCAGACGAGCGTGCCCCACGTAGAGCGGCTTCCGTGGTGGCCCCGGCCAGTAGAGATACTGGAGTTGCACCACGCAAAGTGACGCTGTCAGCCTCGGAGGTGGCCATCGCCAGGCGCCTTGGGGTTACACCAGAGCAGTATGCGGCGCACAAACTCAAACTGAAGGTCTGAAGCAATGGCTCCTCGTGCACCAAGAACGACTCAAACCCGCGAAGCGACTTCGCGTGGTGGCTCGTGGAAACGGCGGGACATGCTTCCGACGCCCGATCCGAGACCTGGACTGAAATTCCGTTGGGTACGCACTTCCATGCTGGCGGAAAGTGATACCAAGAACGTGTCGTCCCGATTTAGGGAAGGGTACACGCCGGTCAAGGCCAAGGACTACCCAGAGTTGATGGCCATTTCGGACCATCAGTCCCGTTTCCCGGAGAATGTGGAAATCGGCGGGCTACTGCTGTGCAGTATCCCGGAAGAAGTCGCGCAAGAACGTATCGACGGGCAGGAGATGTTGGCCAATGGCCAGATCGAAGCGGTCGACAACAGTTACATGCGCGAGTCGGACCCGCGGATGCCGGTGCTCAGACCTGAGCGCAAGACGCGTATCTCGTTTGGGGAAGGCTGAGCCTTTCCTGTCCCGGAACCGTTTGTAGGAGACTAGGCAATGTCCTCTGTCGCAACAGGCTACGGGCTCAAACCGCTCAATCTCATCGGCGGTCAGCCCTACAATGGCGGTGCTATCCGCGAAATCAAGGTCGCAGCCAACAACGCGGCTGCCATCTTCAATGGCGATCTTGTCGTCCTTTCTTCCGCCGGGCTTCCTTCGGCGGTGTCGTCGTCTCCCGTCGCAGTCAAGATCCCGGTTACGTCAGCAGACGCTACTCCCGGCATCATCGGCGTCTGCGTCGGTGCCCGGTACGTTAACGCGTCCACGAAGCAGCCGGTCTACAACAACTATCTTCCGGCGAACCTCATTACTGGGGGCGCTACGGATGTGTGGTTGCTGGTCGCTGACGACCCTGACATGCTGTTCCAGATCAAGGGCAGTGCGGCGCTGGGGACGTTCAATTCGGGCACCAACGGGTCCGGCTGGCCTGGAGCCATCGGCAAGAACACCACGCTTACGTTCAACGCCGGATCTACGACTACGGGTCTGTCGGGCGTTGTGGCGACTGTCGGAACGAACGGCGCGACGCTCGCCGCTACCGCAACGCTTGCGGTGCGTATCGTCGACGTTGTTCGCGGCACCGAGGCTGATGCGTACCCCGAGTTCATCGTCACGCTGAACGCCGGTGTGCACGCCTACCGAAACTCTCTGGGGGTCTGAACCATGGCAATCTCTCGCGCACAGGCTCTCAAAGAGCTTCTCCCTGGCCTCAATGCTCTGTTCGGATTGGAGTACGCCAAGTACGACGACGAACACGCGGACATCTATGAGGTCGAAAACTCTGATCGCAGCTTCGAGGAAGAGCAGAAACTGTCCGGGTTCGGTGCAGCTCCTGTCAAGTCCGAAGGGGCGGCCATCACCTACGACACGGCGCAGGAAGCGTTCACTGCCCGGTACGTCCACGAAACGATTGCCATGGGGTTTGCCATCACCGAAGAGGCGATGGAAGACAACCTCTATGACTCGTTGTCGTCGCGGTACACCAAGGCGCTCGCTCGTGCCATGGCGCACACCAAGCAAGTCAAGGCTGCGGCGCTGCTGAACACCGGGTTCACTACCTACCAATCCGGAGACGCAGTTACGCTGTTCAACACCGCGCACCCGACTGTTGCCGGGAGCACGAACAAGAACCGTCCGACGACGGACGTCGACCTGAACGAAACCGCGCTGGAACAGGCCGTTATCGACATCGCCGCGTTCGTCGATGAGCGTGGGCTGTTGATCGCGGCCAAGCCGCGCAGGCTGATCCTGCCCCCGCAGCTCATGTTCGTTGCTACCCGGCTGCTGCAGACAGAACAGCGCGTCGGCACTGCTGACAACGACACCAACGCGTTGCGGACCAATGGGGCGATTCCTGAAGGATACAGGATCAACCACTACCTGACGGATGCGGACGCGTGGTTCATCATCACTGACGTTCCGGGCGGCATGAAGCACTTCGTCAGGTCTCCGTTGGCCACGTCGATGGATCCCGACTTCGATACCGGCAACGCGCGGTACAAGGCCCGCGAACGCTACAGCTTCGGCTGCAGCGACCCGCTCGGTATTTATGGGTCGGCTGGGGCGTGACTTGACGCCTTGAGTCTTTGGAGAGGGCGGCGAAAGCCGCCCTTTCTTTTATCTCGGTGCGGTGTTATCCTGAACTGGCCCTAATATACCCAGCCAAGGATAGGAGCTCCATATGGCACTGAACACGTTCCAGGGGAAGCTGCGCAGCTACGGCGGCGCCGCCAAAGAAGACGGTGTTACTCCCGGCGCCGTTGTCATGTCTGCCGTCGTGGCGTGTGATCCGGTTGCGGCGAGCGCGACTGCAATGCGGATCGGCACATCTGCGACTTCCGGAGCCACGTTTGTGCTCCCCAAAGGTGCCGTCCCGATTTCATTCCTCAGTCTTGGGGGCATCACCGGCGGTGTCAGTCCTACGGTCGATATCGGAACGTCAGCGAGCCCGGCTGGCTTTTTCAATGAAGTCTCCAATACGGTTGGCGCATTGAAGGGCCCGGATGGTGCCGCCGTGCTCGGTTTGGGCATCGCTGCGCCTGTCACTGTCACCGGTATGGTCGGTGCATCGGCTGGAACCGGCGGCACCTTTGTGGGTGTTTTCACCTACATGGTGTATGATGATGGATACGAAGGCGGCGCGTGACGCCGAAACCAAGCAATATGAGGGATGATCATGAGCAAGAGACCTAAAAAGATGGCCTTTGGCGGCCCCATGACGTCTATGGGCCCCGTGCCGTCCGCCCCGCGCGCTGCGCTCGCACCCCGTGTGGGCGGCATCGCCAACCCGGCACCCAAACCCGCAGCCCCCCTGCAGGGCGCCATGGGAACCGGAGCCCCTCCGCCGGGCGCCCAACCACCGACCCCGCAGCAACTTGCTGCCGGCACCCTAGTCAGTCCATTTGGCACAACGTCCGGCACCCTAGTCAGTCCATATGGCACAACGTCCGGCACCCTCGGGTTCAAGCGCGGCGGGAAAATTGACGGATGTGCCATTCGCGGGCACACCAAGGGGCGCATGCGCTGAGGTAGCTGCAAATGGCTGTTGTCGTACCCGATATCCCGGAATTGTTCGAAGAGGCGTTCGAACGCGCCGGCTTGGAACTGAGAACCGGGTACGACATCCGCACTGCGCGCCGCAGTATGAACCTCATGATGCTCGAATGGGCCAATAGGGGGTTGAACCTATTTACTGTAGAGCCCGGTACAGTCTCTCTCACTGCGGGTGTGCCGACGTATACCATGCCTGCGGGCACTGTAGACCTGATTGAGCACCAACTGAGAACGGGGTCTGGTACGCAGCAGACGGATACTGCATTGGAGCGTGTAAGCGTCTCTACCTACGCGCATCAGACAAACAAGAACATGACCGGTCGCCCAGTGCAGATCTACATCCAGAGACTGGCAGACCGAGTGGATGTAACCATGTGGCCTGTGCCGGATAGCAGCACTCCGTATACGCTTACCTACTACAGGTTGAAGGGTATAGAGGGCACCACGTCTGGCATCGGCGGCGATGTGGTCACAATGCCGCCGAGATTTGTTCCCGCGCTTGTGGCCGGACTTGCGTATCATATTGCCATGAAGAAACCGGAGGCCATTGCAAGGGTCATGCCGCTGAAGGCCATGTATGATGAGCAATTCGAATTGGCGGCAAGCGAAGACAGGGACAGGGCGTCTGTCAGGTTCGTCCCGTCTAATACAGCCATCTTTGGGGGTATCTAATGCCTGCGTATGCAAAAGGTACGAACGCTTGGGGCATCTGCGACCGCACCGGGTTTCGATACAAGCTGCGCGATCTTGTGTGGGAATTTCAGAACGGAGTCAAAACCGGGCTTCGTGTGGGGAAGGATGTGAGTGATAAGGACCACCCACAGAATTTCCTTGGAAGACTCAAGATCAACGACCCGCAGGCGATCATGGACGCAAGGCCCGATGTGGCTCCGGGTCGTGGCGTATGGGGGTGGGCCCCGGTAGGTAATGGCGCGGTCTACATGACATGCGTTGGCGGGACAGTAAGCATCACAGTGGGAGGCTGACATGGCCAAGAAGAAGTACGAAGGATCCGCCAAGGATATGATGTCGGATCGTACACAAGCCAAGAAACGAAAGATGCCTGCCGGAATGTGGGAGAAGTCGGCATCTGATGGGATGCATGACGTCAGGGGCATGGCGTCTGGTGGAAAGGTCCGCGGCGCAGGCGCCGCATTGCGCGGCACCAAGTTTTCTAAGGCGTGATCTGACCCATGGACTATGTTGCGCTGTCACAGGCGATCCAGGAATACGTAGACAACCAGGAACCGACGTTCCTGGATATGATCCCTACGTTCGTGAAGCAGGCGGAAGAGCGCATTTACCGGTCAGTGATGATCCCGGAATTGCGCAAAGCCGTGACTAGCAGCACTGTTGCGGGGAATCAGTATCTGACGCGCCCTGCCGATTTCATCTCCATGTTTTCCTTTGCTGTAAACGACGGCGGGAATTATGTGTACCTGACCAATAAGGATGTGAGCTTTATCCGCGAAGCGTATCCATCATCGTCCACGCAGGCGGTGCCAAGATATTACGCAGAATACACCGGGACCACGGATACCAGTCCGGGAGTGTTCATTCTTGGCCCCACCCCCGCCAGCTCATACGCGGTGGAAATGCAATATTACTACAATCCGGTGTCCATCGTTGACGCAAATACCACATGGTTGGGGGATAATGCGTCTAATGTGTTGCTGTACGCTGCGCTGGTCGAAGCATATACGTTCATGAAGGGAGACGGAGATATGCTCAAGCAGTACACGGCGCAATATAAAGATGCTCTGGGATTGTTGGCGGGGCTCGGCGCCAGATTGCGTAGAGACGATTATCGAAATGGGCAGGTAGGGTAGGTCATGTCGTTCACCGGAAACTATGTATGCACAAGCTTCAAGGTCGAGCTGTTGCGCGGGCTGCATGATTTCACAGCCAGTACCGGGCATGTGTTTCGATTGGCGCTGTACACTAGCAGCGCGACGCTGGATGCATCAACTACGGCGTACTCCGCCACCAATGAAATTTCAGGGACCGCGTATGTGGCTGGCGGTATGGCGCTAACCAACGTGACGCCTACTTCGTCTGGAACCACGGCGCTGGTTACATTCTCTCCGGCCACATGGGATACAGCTACGTTCACGGCGCGCGGCGGGCTTATATATAACGACACCGCCGCAGGAAATCCTGCTGTGTGCGTTCTTGATTTCGGATTGGACCGGTCATGCGTAGCGCAGAATTTCGTAGTTACTTTTCCGCCAGCGGACCTCTTGAATGCGATCATTCGCATTGCCTGAGATTTGGTGTGACGGCATAACCTTGTTGCTCCGGAAGGCGGCCCAGAGTATGTTATAGCATCCGCCGTGCTTCATTGACCACGGATCTCAGATACCCATGAGGGGCGCATGTCGAGCACATACACCACTAACACCGGCATCCAGAAACCGGCTAACGGCGAGCAGGACGGTACCTGGGGTGATGTCATCAACGCCAATATGGATATTATCGACCGCTTGTCAGGCGGGGTAGGAAGTATCACCCTGTCTGCGTCCACGTATACGTTGACGGTTGCGAATGGAACAGTTTCTCCGGGGCATTACAGTGTTCTGTCCTTTGTAGGGGCGCCGGCGGCGGCTGTTACGGTCACTGTGTCTCCCAACACCGCGCAGCGTGTGTTTCTGGTACGGAACACGTGTGGAAAGAATGTTACGCTTACGCAAGGGTCGGGGGCCACGGTTGTTGTTGCGACCGGAACGTCGCAGGTTGTGTACTGCGACGGCGCCGGAGCGACTGCCTCGGTTGTATCCTTGTCTGCTACATTTGCGATCACTGCCGGGTCCATCAACGGCACACCTGTAGGGGCTACGACACCATCTACCGGGGCGTTCACTACGCTGAGTTCTTCGGCGGCCACCATCACCGGCGGGTCCATCAACGGCACGACTGTAGGGGCTACGACGCCATCTACCGGGACGTTCACTACGCTGAGTTCTTCGGCGGCGGCCATCACCGGCGGGTCCATCAACGGCACACCTGTAGGGGCTACGACACCATCTACCGGGGCGTTCACTACGCTGAGTTCTTCGGCGGCCACCATCACTGGCGGGTCCATCAACGGCACGACGGTCGGGGCCACGACGCCATCTTCCGGGGCGTTCACTACGCTGACCGTAGACACCAACGTATTGGTCGTGGACGCGACAAACAATTACGTAGGTGTGAATACCGCAACGCCTGCGGCGGGCCTGCACGTAAAAGACGCACTGGATGCGGTAGGAGCAGTTCCATCAGTGCGTGTAGAAAGCACTGGAAGCGGAACAGGTTTGTCTCCGGTGTTAGATCTGTACAGGAACAGCGCGTCTCCTACGGTGGGGGACAACCTGGCGGCGATCATGTTCAAGGGAAACAACAACGCTGCGGCTATAACGTCGTATGGCATGATTTATGGATTCATTACCGCGCCCACAACCGGCCTCGAATATGGTGGGCTTGGATTCCAGGTTATGCGCGCCGGCACATTGCGTGATGCTGCTATACTGACTGATGGCGGCGATCTCCTTGTTAGTAAGGCACTTGCATCGTTTTCTACGCCAGGTGTTGAAGCACTTTCGTCTGGGCGGGTCAACTGTATCGTAGACGGGTCGCTTCCTCTGGCAGTCAACAGATTGACCAATGATGGAGTGCTTGTGCAGTTTCACCAAGACGGAACGCTGGAAGGTAGCATAAGCGTATCCGGCACTACGGTTTCCTTTAACGGCGGACACCTGTCGCGGTGGGCACAACTCCCTGGTAACGCGCATCCTGAGCTTCTCAAGGGCACAGTCTTGTCGAACCTGGATGACATGTCGCACTGGGAGGGCGAGGACAACGAGCAGCTAAACAGAGTCAAAGTAAGCGACGTCGCTGCGGACAGGAACGTCGCTGGCGTGTTTGTTGCTTGGGAAAATGATACAGACCTACGGGTAGCCATGACGGGGGACATGGTAATCAGGATCGCGCCGAATACTGTCGTGTCGCGGGGAGATCTTCTTGTCTCTGACGGATCCGGTTGTGCCATGCCGCAGGGGGACGATCTGGTGCGGTCCAGCACTGTAGCAAAGGTGACATCCACACATGTGAGTCTGACATACCCGGACGGATCATACTGCGTCCCTTGCGTTCTTATGGCGTGCTGAGGAGCAATACATGACCTGCACCATCACCGGCGTGGCGGGACTTCCGGATGGCACCATCTTCGCGGGGGCCAGCTTTCAATTCACACGCATGCCAACCAGAACTGTGGGGTATAGCGGGCGCGTTGTAGTTCCTGTGAGTACAACTGCGACATCGGATGGGTCTGGCGCGGTGTCGTTCGAGCTTGTTCCCGGCACGTATCAGGTGCTGGAATTGGGGAACAACATCAAGTTCATCATGAATGTGCCGGACGCGAGCACCGCCAACTTTGTGGATTGCGTCGAGGCGGCCACGGTAGTGCCCACGCCTAGTATGGTGCAGGACGTATTCGATGCCAGAGACGCCGCAGTGGCGGCCGCGGCGGCAGTCGGGTTTACTACACGAGCTGAGTTTATTGCATGGGCGGCCACTGCAACCACGGTGGCTGCGGGTTCGGTGGTACCTGCAGCGGGGCTGGAATACTATAAGTCTATCGGTGCCACGGCGATCAGCGATACACCGAACTGGCTGCCGTTCGGCGACATCTACGTTGATCATTTCCAGGAGAATACGGCCCCCGGAACGGTAGACATGACGACCGGCATTCAAGCTGCGTTGGACTACGCTGCGTCTCTCGGCGGCGCGTCTGTGCGGTTGAAGGCCAGCACGTACAAGGTTACGGCCACTATTACCATCTCTGCGAATAAAGTGTCACTTATCGGCGCCAGTATGTTCGGGTCGGTCATCACACGGTCCGGTGATTACGGAGATACGTTGCTCGTAACTGGGAGCACATCTACGACTGCCAACGTAAGCAGCAACACTCTTAGCGATATCGAGTTCCGTAGCGCCGGGCTTACGACCAGCGGTGCGCACATCCATTTGCGCAAGGCGTATCAGGCTACGCTCAACAACATATCCATATACCAAGGTTTTATCGGAATTGACTTCGAAAGTGCCACCGCGCTAGCCGCGGACAATATACGCATCGTATATAGTGATTTGTTCGGCGGGACTGACACGGGGCGTAGATTTGCTATCTTCCGCGCTACAACACTGCCATCTGCACACCCGTCGTGTGGAGACGTGTTTGTATCCAACTTCAATTGGCGTGGCGGTCCCGTGGACATCATTCCTGTCGGAGTAGAGATCACATCCGCTGACGGTATCTGGCTGTCCAACGGGCATATCGGAACAGTGAACGGCGACGACCTTCTACTGAATGCCAGCGACGCCGCAAACAATATCGGTCTTGTACAGATCGACAACGTCATGCTCGACGAATGCGCAGGTGCCGGCTTGCGTATGACCGGGAACGCAGTCGCCGCGCGCAACATCATCATATCCAATATGGTATCCAAAGGTGGGGCGAACGGAACATATGGATTGGTTGTCGACCCAGGGGCGACGTTCAATCATGTGCAGATTTCCAACTTCTGCGCCACCGAATGGAAGTATGACGGCATTCGCATAGATTCCGTCAACGCGAACAATTTCACGCTTAACGCAGTTCAAGCCCGCGGTAATAGTTATGCTGTAAACAACACTTACAGCGGCATAAACATCGCGGCGTGTAACGGCTTGGAGATCATTGGCGGACAGTCTGGCGGCGGTAACGTCGCGTTGACTCCCGCGACACAAAAATACGGCATCGAGATCGGAGCTAATGCCAAGAACGTTCGTATCGTAGGCGTCGATCTGAGTCGTAACATAACTGGCCCGTCGTTGGTGTCTACGTCGGCTACGAACGTGAAGTTCGACACGGACGGGTTTGGTACAAAAGCGAACGTTGTAAAACGTCGACGTGTTACGGACGCTGCTTGGTTGTCCAGTACCAGTGCCGCGGACAATGATTGGCAGAGTGTTGTATGGGCTCCGGAGCTCGGACTGTTTTGTGCAGTTGCTTCGACTGGAACCGGAAATCGTGTCATGACATCTCCGGATGGCATCGCATGGACTGCAAGGACGAGTGCCGCGGACAACGATTGGCGTAGCGTTACTTGGTCTCCGGAGCTTAGATTGTTCTGTGCCGTTTCTACATCCGGCACTGGCAACCGCGTCATGACATCTCCGGATGGCATCACATGGACTGCAAGAACAAGCGCGGCAGACAACGATTGGCGCGGCGTTACTTGGTCTCCGGAACTCCGGCTATTTTGTGCTGTAGCCTCCACTGGCGGCAGCAACAGTGTCATGACATCACCAGATGGCATCACATGGACCACAAGGACTTGCGTGGGCAATCAATGGTACGGGGTTGTATGGGCACCGGAGTTAGGGATTTTCTGTGCCGTAGCTGTGACCGGCACCGGCAACCGCGTTATGACATCTCCGGATGGCATCACATGGACTACGAGAACGAGTGCTGCGGATAACTCTTGGACCAGTCTGGCATGGTCCCCTGAACGGAGACTTTTTTGCGCTACTTCTAATACAGGCACTGGCAACCGCGTCATGACATCTCCGGATGGCATTACATGGACCACGAGAACGAGCGCAGCGGACAACGATTGGCGCGGCGTTACTTGGTCTCCGGAGCTCGGTCTTTTCTGCGCCGTTTCTACGTCTGGTACTGGCAATCGCGTCATGACATCTCCGGATGGCATCACATGGACTACGAGAACAAGCGCAGCAGATATTAGTTTGCTAGGCGTTGCATGGTCCCCGGAACTGTGCATGTTCTGCTCGGTTGCGGCTACAGGAACCGGGAATCGTGTGATGACAAGCGTATCGGGAAACACAGTGACTTATCGCTCATGACCCTGCGGGTATATACCTCCATGACAACTACGACTAATGCAGCACACTACCGCAGGTTGCACGACGCGCTTCCGTGTGGCTTACTACGTACGCTGCACAGGCAGTCGTCAGCATCCAGAGGCCCTCGTGCTCGGAGTCATGCTCATACTCGCGCTGACTGTAGACCTGACCATGTTAGGTTTTGTCCTATGGTCGCTGCGTCGTATGCTGTTGGCTGTGTATATAAAACTCGCATCGCCGCGACACACCACACGGAGGCAGGTCATGGATGAAGAAGATTGGCAGGCGCGTGTGGAGGAACTCAAAGACAAGGCTACGCACGACAGGTTTGTTGCGGTCGAAGCACGTGTCACCGAGATCGAGCGGCTACACAGCACCATCATAGGCTGGGTAGTACGCGGTGTGCTTATCGCCGCGGCCTACGTGTTCAAAGACCCCGTATTGCGCCTATGGGGCATACTGACAGGTAAGCAATGACTACCAAGGTTGTGCTCATTATTTTCGCTCTGTCCGTGGTCACAAATTACGCCGTGACCATACTGGTTCCACACGCATATAGCGAGGCACGAAAATGACGTTTTCTCTGAGTGCGCGCAGTAGGTCCAATATGGCTGGGTTACATCCTGACCTGGTAAGGATCGTGGAAGGCGCGATTGTATCAACCACAGTCGATTTCGGAGTCGCGGCGCCAGCGGTTCGTACCGCTGCACAACAGCACGCGCTGTTTTTGCAGGGGGTCACGCAGAAAGATGGCTACAGTAGAAAGAGCAACCATCAGACACACGACGATGGATACGGTTACGCCGTAGACCTTACACCGTATGTTTCGGGGAAATTCGTCGTTACGGATGATGCATGGGCGCTTTACCCACACATTGCTTCGGCCATGTCGAAGTCGGCCAAGGCACTGGGGTCGGCAAGTCGGTTACGTTGGGGCTGTAACTGGTCTGAACCTATGAGTCAGTATGGATCCGACTACGACGATATGAAAGCCGCGATGCAACGATATCGGGATACGCATCCAGGCCCCGACTTTCTGGACGGCCCGCATTTCGAGCTGCGGTGAGGGGCAAACATGACATTCATCGACAACTGGAAACAGATTCTGAAACGGAGCTACACGCTCTGGCTCACATACATCATGCTCGGATCCGGCATGGTTGTGGCCGCGATCCACGAGGCGGGGGACGGAACTCTGCCCGAAGCATTGCGGGTATGGCTGGTGCTGTGGCTTACGCGAGTCATTTTTGTGTGCACCATTCTGCAGATCCCGGCGCGGATACTCAAGCAATCCATCCCGGCAGATAGGGAATGACCCGGTACGTGGTGTTCGGGTTGGTATTGCTGACCCTTGTCGGGGCCATATTCCTGTCCGGCGTGCGATACGGAACTGATAGAATGCAGGCGGCGCTCGACGCGCAGGAGCTTAAGCTTGCCAAAGCGGCGGCGGACAAACGCATGGCGCTGGATGCCATGGAAGCCAAGAACCGAGCGGAAGCTCAGGCGTGGGAGGATAGGCTCAATGCGGTCGTTGATACTGGCACTGTGTGTATCGAGCCTGGCTGGGTGCGCTGACAAAGCCGTCGCTCCATTGCAGATACCCCCATGCGACAAGCCGCAGACAATACAAGCCGTGGGACTGACTGGGTTGCAGGCGGCCAGACTGTGGAACAGAGACCGTGAGGCGTTGCGGGTATGTGGCGCACGACTCGAAGTATCTCAGGGTAGGGCGGTATCGCTGGACGCGCCGCCCGTAGTGCGGTAAATTGGTCGTAGCAGACAAGGAGATGTTCCATGGCGCTAGTACCGGCTTGTATCCCGTCCAAGTGGACTACGGGGATCCCTAACGACAATACGGATATTCGTGGTTGCTGCGCCATCCGCGCGGACGTCGGAGGTACGCTCGTGGTGCGCACTGTCGGTGCCCCGGATGCAGGAACTGAAGTCACGTTTACCGTCCCCGCAGGTGGTACCATTGACGGGCAGTTCATCAGACTCATGGCGGCGTCGACGGCCACGGGCATTCAGATCGGTTGGCGGTAGGATGCCCGGACGCGGTGTAGGTCGTGGGTCTGGGCTGATCATATTTGATCGGGGCCCTACGATTTCCGGGCTGACCGTGTCCGGGGCGGTTCTATCCGCTACCATCAGCGATCCAGGCACAGCGTATTATATATACTCGGCGAGCGCCACACCCAGCGCGGCGGCGACGATCAAGACAACCGCGCAGGGGCTAAGCCAGACAATCAGTATCGTGTCCGGGCAAAACGACGGCACGTTGTTGAACTACCCGACGGCTGCGGGGACATACTACTTGCACATGGTTTTGCAAAAAACCAACGGAAGCTACTCTAATGTAGCAGTATCCAACGCAATCGTAGTAACCGCGTATGCATACACTTGGGTATATAACGGACCCGCGCCATATACTGCTCCCACGGCATCGTTCAAGATTACACCGGCCAGCTTTCTGGCCAATAGGTTGACGTTTGCTACGGCGGTAAATTTCCAAGGATGGCTGAATGGAAACATCCTTATCCGAAATGGGGCCAATTCCACCATATTCGTGGATAACACGACCAAGAAGCTCAGGATCGTATGGAAGGACTATGCTAGTGTTACATGCTTCGATTACACGTCAACAGAGACGTTCTCCCTGTTGACGGATTACGACATCTACGTGGCAGTGGACTTCACGGCAGGAGGGTCCATAAGCGCGTACAGAAATGGCACTGCGTTGACATTGACTGGATCTACTACACTCACCGCTACCTTGGAGTTCAAGTCGAACGACGAATACTGGTTTGGGTCGGATAATGCACTAGGGTACGCTGCCAATATAAAGCAGGCGTATGTGTGGGCGGATTTCCGTAGTACTGCGAATCTCGGACCGACATCGTTTTATAACGGGGGCCCTACAGATCTGTCTGGTCTCCCGCAACCCACCGTATGGCGAGGGCATCTCATGACTGCGAACGCTGAAGGCGGGGACACGACGCATGGATGGAATGATGCGTACAACAAAGGGTACGCCACAGGTATTGTAATCAATTCTGCCACATACACGGATTAACGATCATGGCTACATACTCGATATGGTGTGGTGTAGGCGGAACCTCCGTGCAGGCACAGACCGCTGTTTTTGGAGCAGCAACACTTGTCGGGGCTGGGGGGTTCAAACCTGTATCGCTCACCGGGTATTCAGTATCTCTGGCCTCGTATAACAGTCTGGTGTCCGGAAGCCTCGGGGGCTACACGCCAGCGATTTCTGGCGGGGCGTTGGTATTTTCGGGTGCGGCCGGCGCACCGTCCGGGGCGGTTCTCCGTTGCGGGCTCTCTGGCGGCGGCACTGTGGATATCACGATATCCACACAAGCCAATACATATTCGGTCGCTACTGTTGCCGAAATCCAGGCTGCGTTGTCCGCTGTGGGTTCTGCTGGCGGGAAGACGATTCTGGTGCGCCGGGGGGAATACTCGACGGCGCCTGTCGGGACCATCGAGTTCGGCAAAAATGTAAGCTACGTGGCCGAAGTCAACATAGTGGGCGAAGGAACAGCAGACACCGGCAAAGGCGCCAGATTCACACCGTATATCTCCATAAGCAGCGCGAACAAGTTGCGCTATACCAACGTGGAGGTGTCGAGCCCTACCGGGTGGCCCGCTCCGTTCGAAGTGTCTGGCACCAGTACGGATACGATCATAGAGGACTGCTGGATACACGGAAAATACTACAACCCGATGGTGGCGTCCGGAGTAGACTACTCCAACTGTAACGGTATCACTCTGGAAGGCGCCAGTGTCTCCGGGACCATAATCCGACGCAACCTCATTACACACGTAAACAACGGGATCAGCGTGTCGGTCGGGGCGTCCGCGTTCACCATAGATCTTAACGAGATCAAATGGCACACAGCCGACGCCATTCAGATCGGGCTGGGTAGTCCATCCAGCGCGGTGCGGCAGATCCATCGCAACGTCATATACGCACCCCTGTACACGCTGGCCGAAACGCATTCCGACGCTATCCAGTTCACGGGCATAGCAGCAGACGCGACGCAAGCGAACACGAACATAACCATCCGCCAGAACGTGATCTTCAACTGCCCTGCGCAGTCGTTGGGCACATTCGCCGCGGGCCCTTGCGCGTTCGTGGATACGTCCTCTCCGGCGTGGGGGCGGCAGCTGACGGGGATGGTATTCGCTGGAAACGTGATCGCTATTTCCAATAACAATGCTGCTGCGTTCTCCAACGTGTCTTCCGGATATTTCGGGTACAATACAATCGTGAGCTCAGACACATCTGGGACGAACACTCCTCAGCTGTCGTTGGGTAGTGGGCAATCCGCGGGTACCGTGGTGGCAAAACACAATGCCAACGATGGACAATGGTTGCAGGGCGCCGCTACCTATACGACCGCAAACAACGTCACTCTTGGTGGGCGTGGCACGACCATAAGCTATACAACCGCGTTCAACTGGGCAAACCCTGCAGTAGCCGCGGCGAACTACAACGAGTTGATGGCTAATTTGACCCCGAAGTCTGGCGGCCCGCTGCTGGGGGCCACAAACGCCGGAGCCATTGGTACTGGATATTGTACTTTCGGGCAGCCGCGGAATGCTACCGGATGGACATACGACGCGGGTCTGGAAGTATAAACGCAAACCCGGCAGCGCGACTGCTGCCGGTTGCTCGGCAGTCCCTGTAGTGTATACTCAGCGCAGTAGGGAGCTAGGGCATGGCACTTTCCAAACTGCAGTTCCGACCCGGGATCAACAGGGAATCGACCAACTACTCGAATGAGGGCGGTTGGTATGATGTGGATAAGGTCAGGTTTCGTTTCGGATACCCGGAAAAGATCGGGGGGTGGGTACGTGCCCACTCTATGTCGTTTATCGGCACCTGCCGCGCGTTGCTCCCTTGGGTATCTCTGTCGCATACCCCGTATCTCGGCATAGGTACGCACCGTAAGTATTACATAGCTACTGGATCCTTGTCGTCGGATATCACACCGATCCGCCGCACCGGGGCAGCGGGGACAGTTACATTCGCGGCGTTCTCTACAACCCTGTCATCCGGAGTGTCTGCTACGGACACTAGTTTGCCGATTGTCGCGGCCACTACCAACATGCCTGCGCAGGGGTATGTGAAGGTGGATTCAGAGATCATCTTCTACGCGGGTCTTGGAACCAACCTTCTTACAAACTGCACGCGCGGTGTTAACAACACGACGGCCGCTACACACGCCGGCGCAGCGGCAGTCAACTTCTCTTCGTTGAAAGTCTCTGACACCGGGCACGGGGCGCGAGTCGGGGATTTCGTTACCTTTTCCGGCGCGGCAACTCTTGGGGGACAGGCGACTGCGGCACGGCTGAATCAGGAATACGAAATACAGGCCCTGGCTGGCACCAATGCGTACATCATAAATCTGCGAGATGTCGCAACAGTGGCGTCGATTACTGTAAATGGCGAGCTGAACCCGACCCTTGTGTTCGCGACCTCCGCAGACACGGGAAGTGGAGGGGCGTCTGCGTATGGCGCGTATCAGATCAGTGTTGGGTACGATGTAACTACGGGAGGAACCGGGTGGGGTACCGGACCATGGGGGCGGAGCACCTGGGGATCGTCGTGGACAGCGGCGCAGGCACGGTTGTGGTCGCATGACACATACGGCGAAGACCTGATCATGTGTGTACGTGATGGAGGGATCTATTACTGGGATACTTCTGTTGGCATAGGAACACGTGCAGTGGCGCTTAATTCCTTGCCTGGGGCCAATAAGGTTCCGACCATAGCGAAGCAGATCATGCTGTCGGATAGAGACCGACACATCATCGCGTTCGGTTGCGACGGGGAGTTTACCCCAGGGGTGCAGGATCCGCTGCTTATCCGGTTTTCCGAGACCGAGAGTCGTGTGGACTGGTCGGCGCAGCCGGGGAACACCGCGGGAGACTTGCGCATAGGCACAGGCACCGAAATCGTATGTGCTGTAGAAACCAAACAAGAGACGCTCGTGTTCACGGATGTATCATTGCATTCCATGCAGTTCATCGGACCGCCGTATACGTTTGGAATAAACATGATCTCTGCGGCCACATCCATCATGGCGCCCAATGCTGCGGTGTCCACAGACGACGCGGTATTCTGGATGGGTAGCAGGCAGTTCTTTGCGTACGCCGGAACCGTGCAAACGTTGCCGTGCACGGTTCTTAATTATGTATTTGATGACTTCAACTTCGCGGAACGTAACAAGGTATTCGCGGCGAACAACAAGTCATTCTCGGAAGTGTGGTGGTTCTATCCTTCCGCGGGTAGCAAGGAAGTCGACAGATATGTAGTATACAATTACCAGCAAGGTATATGGTACTATGGAAACATGTCACGCACAGCGTGGACTGACCGCGGCGTGCGTGAGTTTCCTCTGGCTGCTGCACCGGACCATTACCTGTACGACCATGAATCCGGATTCGACGACGGTAGCGTAACCCCAGCGGCGCCTATCGCAGCATATATAGAATCCGCATTCGGCGGCGTTGCGTATTATAGCCAGAGGGTGGTTGCCGATGGTCCGTCCGAAGCATCAGAGGGAGGAAATGACTTCGTATTCATCTCACGCATCATACCGGACATAACCTTCCTGAACTCTACGGCGAGCAGCCCGTCTGTGTCGTTGGTCATATCGGCGAGCAATTTTCCTGGTGGGCCGCCTACACAGGCAGACAGGAACAATATCTCGCGCATCATGTCCTTCGCTGTAGAGCAATTCACTAACCAGATATACACGCGTGTGCGTGGACGTGCATTCGCCTTCCGCCTAGAGTCCGATGGGCTAGGCGTTACATGGCGTCTTGGCGTCCCCCGCGTGCAGACCAGAAGCGACGGACGCAGATAGTATCCATGACAGCGTTTGTATCAGCATGACAAACAGGATAACCACATTACCGTTCTTCCCGCGACCGCCGGCCGCGTATAACGCGCAATACATGGCTGCGCTGGTGGCGTCATTCTCGACATATCTGCTGCAAGTGAATACCCCGGGGGAAGGTAGAAACACCGGGTTGGTCCTGACGAATCTGGGGGCAGACGACTATGCAGTAGAACCTGGCACATTATTTCAGGTGAATGGCGCGTTGCGTGTGTCGCTGCTGCATATGCCATATGTACGAGGAACGGGGCTGACTTGTTCCGTAGGAACTGTTACTGTCAGCCCATAGGAGACCTAGCCATGAGCATTTCGAATATTCTGGACATGCTGAACGCCGGGGATTTCGCCGGGATCATGCGCGCGTTCAGAGGGGGAGCCAGTGCAGATACGGCGCCGCCCGCAAGGGGACAGGCATCAGCGGACAAGGAAGCCCGGCTTCGGCGACTTGCGTTGATGCAGAAGGGGCTCGGGACGTTCGTGCAACAGCCACAACAGCAACCGCAGCAGCCACCCATGCCGTCGGCTCCGGGGCAAGTGCGCCCGGTGGTATCTGCGTACGCACAGCAGCCACGCCCGCAAGGCGGCGTTGGGCTGCAATCCCTTATTCAGCCGCTACGCATGGCCAAAGGCGGGCTACCTAACATGAACGACAGGCAGCTAGCGTCGGACGCAATCGCGGCGATTCAAGGGCGGCATCCGAATCCGCAAGTAGTGCTGGCGCTATATCTCAAACGACACGGCCCGGCGAAATTGCGTGAGTTGGTGGACAAGGTCCGCTCGGGCACCCCCCTCGTGCAAGATGGTAAAATCTCCGGTGTCGGGGATGGCATGAGCGATGATGTTCCGGCACGCGGTCCGGGCAACTCTGACATCATGACAGCTGATGGGGAGTACATCGTGCCGGCGGATGTGGTAAGCGGGCTTGGTAACGGATCCACGGACGCGGGGGCTCGTCGGTTGCGAGAGATGGAGGCCAAGGTGCGGGAGGCCCGTACCGGGAGCGCCAAGCAACCACCGGCCATGGACCCCTCTGAGGCGCTTCCGGTATGAGCTACGAGCGTGGCCCGTTCGTTCTTGCCATAGTGCCCGCGTCGGCTGTTGACGTGGTGTGGGATGACGTGGCTGACGCCATAGGACGCGCTGTCAGTGTGGCCGGAGGAACGCACGCTCTGGAAGACGTTCGTGAAGAACTCATCCAAGGCAAGAGCCAACTATGGGTCATGCGGTTTCATGGAACATTTATGGCCGCGGCCGTAACACGTGTTATCGTGTATCCGAGAATGCGAGTCTTGTCCATAGACTGGATCGGCGGCTCCGAGATGGACCAGTGGCTGGATTGGGGATATAGTCGTCTGAAGGAGTTTGCAGTGTTGAACCAGTGCAAGTGCATTGATGGCTACGGGCGACCCGGGTGGATACGTGCGGCAAAAAAATTCGGGTTACGCCCGGTGTCTGTAACCTATAGAGCAGAGGTGTAGTCATGGCCGGCGGAGACCAGACGATAACTACAGCTGTCAAGCTTCCGGAATGGCAAGACCAGGCGTGGCAGGACATGACAAAGCAGGCGCAAGCCCTCGCTGCGCAGCCATATGAAGCTTACACGGGCGACATGGTGGCTAATGGGTCGGATATTGCCGACATTGCACAGTCACAGGAAATGATCCGCGACATCGCCAATTCCTCCATTACAGGGCTCAGCGATGCGCAAGCCGCAGCCGCCAGTAACATGGACAAGGCAGCGGAGTTGGGGGACTACAACGGTGTAAGGTTTACTCAGTACGAATACGATCCGAACACATTCAGTAGTTATGATTACACGGACCCGGGATCCTGGACGGATTCCGGCACCGCAGATGCGTATATGTCCCCTTACATGAGCAGCGTCGTCGCCAATGAGCAGCAGAATGCTATTGATATCTACAACCAGCAACAGGCTTCGCGAGACGCTGCGGCTGTCGAGGCTGGGGCGTTCGGGGGGTCGCGTTCGGCTGTGGTTGACGCGCAGGCGACGGCTGACTTGAACGACCAACTGGCCGAGATTCAGGCTAGCGGCCTTCAGGATGCGTATACGGCGGGGCAGAGCCAATACAATACGGAAACCACGCAGAACATGACTCTGGACCAGCAGCGCGCAGCCGACCAAGCGCGCGTGCAGGCCGGCCAGATGACCGTGCAGGAAGCGCAGGCAGCTGAACTTGCGCGGACGCAAGCGGCCAAGGAGCAGTCCAAGCAGTTTGGCGCGCAGCAAGGGCTGGATGCTATCGCCGCCAGCAACGCCAGTGCGCAGCAAGTGTCGGATCTCGGGCAGGTAGAATATAACACCAACGTCTCCAATGCGTCTCTTCTGGAACAGCAGGGGCGCAAGACGCAGGTGGAGAAGCAGGCAGAACTGGATGCGCAGCACCAAGCATGGCTCGACGAACAGAACTATGGGTGGACGCAACTGCAGAACCAAGCCGGTATTGTTTCCGGTACACCATCGCAACCGACAACAGCCACGACTCAGCCCGGGCCTAGCACATTGCAGACCATCGCGGGGTTAGGGGAGGTCGCGCTAGGAGTGGCCGGTATTTTTATGCGTAAAGGTGGTCTGGTACCCTCCAAGAAGCGCGGCATAGCGAGGCTTGTAAAATGAGCATGAACCTCCTTCAGATGCAGGACGCGCTGAAGAACATGTCAGACGCCCAGGTATCGCAACAACTGAAGTCTCCCACCGGGCAGGTGCCCCAGTTTCTTCTTCTGGCGGAACTGTCCAGACGCGCGCGTACCCGCAGCGATGCCGAGCGGCAGCAAGCGGCACAGCGAGAGCCCGCGCAGACGGTAAAGGACGAGGCGGTGAACGCAGCTGGTGTGCCACAAGCGCCACTACCGGAAATCGCGCGCGCCATGGCGCCGCGCAGTGCAGTGGCGCAGAACGCCGGGGTCGCGCGCATGGCGCGTGGGGGTCCGGTCCGGCGCATGGCCAAAGGAGACCTAGTAACCTATCAGGGCATGCAGATGCTGGATAATGGGGATGGGTCGTACGTAAACCCAGCTACCGGGGAGCTATATTGGCCGTGGCAGGCGACACAACCAGTTCCCCCTGCAAGTGGAGCAGCTGGAAACCCTAGACCTACAACGCAGGTCGACCCTCGTGCCGCGGGGCTCTTGGCCGACCCGCTGTCGGCGCTTGGAAGTACACCGACAATATATGGAGAGGGAACCGCTGCGGCGGGCGCGGGCGTGCAGGGAGCGCAGCCCACTGCGCCTGCTACACCCACTACACCGCGCTTCGGACTCGGGCTGTTTCCTATTCCTGCCCCTACAACGCCAGCCGTGCCTACCACTACGCCCGCTGCGCCCGCCGCTACGACGCCAGCCATGCCTACCACTACACCCGCCGCGCCCGCCGTTACGACGCCCGCTGCGCCCACTACTACGCCAGCCATGCCCACCACTACGGCACCCTCTACGCAGCGCAACAGCGCGGCGCCGGGATCATATGAACAAGCTCTCATTGACGCCTTGGCGGAGATAGACAAACGCGCAGAGCAGGATAAGTGGTTGGCTGTGGCCATGGCAGGGCTTCAGACTCTGGGAGCGCAGACGGGCAGTAACCCGTGGGCCGCTATCGGACAAGGTAATGCCGCCGGACTGTCCATGTACATGAGTTCCAGGGATCAGGCTGCCAAGGACAAGCTGGATATTCAGGGGCAACTGGAACAATGGAGACAGCAACAGCGGGCCATGCAGATGGCTAGCGCCGCTGGTTCCGCGGGTGTCGCGGGCGTGGTTGATGTTACCGGCGGGCTTACACCGGCGCAGTACATCAGCGAGCTTAATAACCAAGCCGCAGATATAACTGCGGAGTTGGCCATGTTGCCAACTGACGATAAGGGGAATCCTGTTACGCAGGTCGCAGAACGGTATCAACAGCTTACGGACGCGCTCAAAGAAATAAAAAGGAGAAAAGCTGAATTGGTTCCCGGGCTCGCCGGACTTGATGTGACCGCTCCGACGTCGAGCTCGGTCCTTATGGATCCCATCGTCGTGCCCAGCACGCCGCTGCGGTAAGGATACACCATGGCCATTGTTGTTTATCCGGGCCCTATCAGTAACCGCAGGTACCAGTATGTTATCAGCGGCGATACGCCTACGGCGGATGAACAGGAGTATATTGATCAGGATTTGCGGCAGCGAGAGGAGCTGTTCGCCTCTCAGTACGAATCCAAGTACAAGACGAGCGCACTCCCGGATCAGGGGTTGGGCATCGGTAACGCCGCTACCGGCTTTCTAGGTGGTGCCGTTGATACTTTCTTGAAATACCCGGCGCTTGGAATTGCAGCGTATTTGCCGGACTGGGCCTATGAGCCCACGCGTGAATTTATCCGGAAGAAAGCGCACGACATCACTCCGCAACCGGCCATAGGTGCGGAAGACAGCGTGAGTTACCAACTCGGGCAGGGATTAGGATCGTTTCTTCCGGCTGCCGCGGCCGTTATTGGCACGGGCGGTGGAGCCACTCCTCTTGTTGCAGGACTCTATACGGCTAGTGGTGCCGGGCAACAGGCAGACGACGCTTCGCGATACGATGCTACATATGGGCAGCGGGTGGCGGCGGCTACCCTTGGCGCCGGAGTCGGCGCTACGGATGTTCTTCCCATAAAGTTTCTCGATGGTCTCGGGGCCGAGATCAGTGGCTGGGCCTACCGCGTCGTCAACAATGCATTCAAGGAAGGCGGGGTAGAAGCGGCGCAAAGTGCAGCGCAACAAGTCGCGCAAAACCTTATAGCCAAATACGCTGTCGGGTACGACCCTGGTAGAGACGTGCTTGACGGAGTGGTAGAGTCTACGGCAGTAGGCGGCGGCGTCGGTGCGGTAGCTGGGGCTTTGCTCGGCGCGGTTCTTCCGGGGAAGCAAAGAAGCACGCCTCAAGGCGAGCAGGCCCCTGCACCTGATACCCCAGTTGAGGGAGCTCAGGGTCCGGTATTGGCGTTGCCGCCACCATCGCAGTACCCTTTGTACGCGACACCGGAAGGATATGTAGCCCCGTCCTTGAATGATGCCGTCGTGGCGGGGCGTACTTCATCAAGCACGCCCCGGGGTAGGCAGGACTCCGAACCCGTGAGGCTGTCAGGTCCGTCCGCGGTAGATCTTGTGGCGCGTGACCAGCAGCTTACGGAGGCATTGAAGGCCGTGCAAACGGCCGGGAAGGTAACAGTTCCCACCATCCAGCAAGCCTTAGGGGCTACCCCTAAGGTCGCGCAAAACCTGATGAAGTCACTGGAAGCGGCAGGTGCAGTATCTCCACCTCCGCCCGGCAAGGCACGCACACAGCTTATTCCGTATGAGGCTGTAGTCGCACGCGCTGCCGAACTATCCACCAACATTACTCCGGCTACGACAGCTCCTGCGGCTCCTGCGGCTACGACAGCTCCTGCGGCTACGACAGCTCCTGCGGCTCCTGTGGCTCCTGCGGCTCCTGTGGCTCCTGCGGCTCCTGCGGCTACGACAGCTCCTGCGGCTCCTGTGGCTGCGCAGAAACTTCCGGCACCGGATGTCATTCAGAGAGCAGCGGCGCGCAAGGCGAAAGCAAATGCCGTAGGAATTGCGCCTACTGATAGCTCTACCAATGCAACGGGCATTACTGCCGGCCAGCAGGAGGTATCCGATGTCGACAAGACGCCTGCAAAAATTGAGTCAATCGCAAATGGAAGCGGCGCTACGAGCGATGTACAAGGCGGTGAACTCCCCGTCCGGAGTTCTGCTAGCAACCGAGCTGCCGCCGGATTTGCGGCACCTGAAAACCGTGGATTGGCAGGAAATAGCGGAGTCTCTGGCATTTCTGCAATGGCAGAGGGAGAACAGCCCACTACACTAGCGGCTCCTACAGCTCCTGTGGCTACGGCTCCTGTGGCTACGGCTCCTGTGGCTACGGCTCCTGTGGCTACGGCTCCTGTGGCTACGGCTCCTGTGGCTACGGCTCCTGTG
>JAEHJW020008115.1_pt1 | contig 32964 bp, 40 predicted proteins | sample 9271431 | NCBI WGS metagenome assembly JAEHJW02 | reverse complement strand
CAGGCTGCAAAGCAGACACAGCCGCACCTGCTGGCAACGGCAAAGATGCTGCGGAAACGGGCTGAGTTGCCGGAAAATTCGTAACATGCGCCAATGCACCGCCATCTGCGTTCAAAGCAGGCTGATTGGCAGCAAGAGCACCATTTGTCGTGGTGACAGACAGTACGCCTTGATCGCTTGCGAGCGTCACCGGCAGCGAAGCGGATTTTGTCGCTTGCCCAAGAACAAGTGCAGTTTCTGTGGATGCATCAGTTGCGCCGCCAACGTCCAGAATCATCATCTGTGTTTTAGCCGGAGAATTTACTGTTTTCGCAACATCGCGGATAGTGTCCCCGCCCGTTCCTGCGTTTAACAGAGTGTTATCAGCCACATTTACCTCCTGAATTAGTAAATAATTAACAGATAAAAATCTGTTTTGTTATTTCGAATGGTTGTCCATGATTGCCGCCCACGCCACAGCGAGCGACGCGGCAAACGCTGCAATCCACTTCACGGCAAACAAAATTCCTTCAAGCCAACAATAGCGTTCTGCTGTGATACATTCATGACGTTCCTCCTACTGCTGCTTGTTGCGGATGAGCACTTCGCTCAGCCGGTCAAATTTCTTGCCTAAGGTGTCCATGCTGCTTTTGATGGCAACCTCAAGTTTGTCAAACTTCGCGTCAAGCTCGGGCTTGACGTAGTGGTACTTGGCGATCTCAAGCTGGAAGTCATCCAGACGCTTAGAATCCTCGTCATGTTTTTCAAACAGCAATTTGATTGCCTCCTCTTGCTTCGCGTCCTTGTTGCGCAGCAGCCACCAGACGACAATGCCAGTAGCGACGACAACATAGTTCAACAACGCATCAACAATACCGCTTCCCATTCTCCATCCCCTGTTTCAGAACTAACGAACTCTTGTGCATTGCAAAGTACCATACGCCGACATTGTGCTGACAGAGAAAGTTGTCTGCACAACCAAATAGACCGTTGTGGTCGCCGCAATAGAAATTCGGAATCGGGGGGTACCTAACATTTCATCCGGCGCGGTGGAGGGTGTCTGTGCCGCAGACGAGTGCGACAAATACGACCCCAAAGCGCCAAGCGTTGCCGAAGTTGTGCTGATGCCTTCAGTATAATTCGATTCGGTTGTCGAAGCTGCTAAGTGATACGCCGCCACGCCATCGCAACGCCAGTCCCCAGCGGTCAGGGACACACTGGTAACGTTCGCGGTAACGCCGGAAGTGAGCGCGATGGCAGAACCCGATGCAACGCTGGATGAAACATATTCCCCAACGCTGCCGGAATTCGCGTTGTTGTTTGTGGTGGTGCCGACAATGCCAGCGGTTTGAGACGGAGTGATAGCGCCTGACGCCGTTACTGTAGTGAACGCGCCAGACGAAGGCGTAGCGGAACCAATCGGCCCCGGAGACGCAAACGTTGCGCCATTCAAACTGGAAGCGTTCAGGTTGGGCACGTTGGTCGTGCTCGCTACAACAAACGGCGCGGTACCGGTTGCGAGCGTTGACGTGATCTGCCCTGTCGCGTTCAGAAACGTAGTGAACTCACCGGCAGCGGTCGTAACCGGCCCGTTGAACAGGCTCTGTGCGGAGCCGTTGCCGAGGAATGCATACTTGCCCGCCCCTACGCTAACGTTGCTCATGTACCCAACGGTTTCAACTGCCCCGTTCTGATCCTCTGCATCAAAACCGATAAAGTTCTGCACGTTGCCGATGTTGGCAACACCAGACATGCCAGGCACGCGAAACCCCGTGTACTGCGACACCTGTGCGGTCGATGAGATACCGAGGATCGCAGATTCAAATCCAACCGCAGAAGTTACGTTGCCCCCATTCACCGTGGCCTGCGAAGAAGCGCCCACAATCTTGTCTACCGCGCCCGTACCTTGTGTGGTTATGGACGCCACAACAGGGGTAATTACGCCGCCTGCCAGCTCATTGTTTGCGCTGTTATAAACAATACTGGACGTAGCCCCACTAACCAGCGCGGTCGTGTTTCCGGTCGGCGTTACGCTGAGAAGAAAATTGAACGGAGCATACGCCCCCGTTGTTTGCACTGCGCTCTGGCTGGCCGCAAAGGTTGTAAACGCGCCGGGAGACGGAACTGACCCACCGATGATAGCCCCGTCAATCGTGCCGCCGGTGATATCCGCAGTTGCGAACGCCGAATTGAGTTCAGCCGCCGTGAGCACCTGCCCCTGCGTGAACGATGTAGCATGCGCCGTGGAGCACAAAAGCCCCGAAAACAGGCACACCAGCAGTGCAATGCATTTCACCATGACACCCCCTCGACCAGCGCCACTTGCGAACCGGCGAACGCCCATGTAACCGTCCCGTCCGTTTTGGTCGCACCGGCAGCAGGGGATGCAGGGAATGTGCAGGTCACGCCTGTAGTTCCTGCCGTTGCTGTCCACGCATTACCATTGCTGTCAACGATTTGCTGACCGGCGGTATACGTAGTTGATGCGCCCCGCGAAGGAAGGTCACGAATCGCCTGCGCGCTCGCAATCTTCGCCATTAAATGTTGCTCGTCGGGTGTTTCCATCGCTTCAATCGCCGCAGACAAGCCCTGCAAATCAGCAAACGTCATCGTCTGCGCGTCCCCGTTCGTGTCGAACCAAACGCCTGCTGTCCATGCGGCAGAACCCGCAGCGAGAATCTGCACTAATAGCGATTGAGCGTTACTACCACCCGATGTCAGCGTGCTTCCAAATGAGTAGGTGCTAGTAACACCTGCGGCGTTCTTGAAACTCACGGGCGTGTTGATCGCCGTCTGGTACGCTGCATGTAGCGCGCCGGTTTTGGCTTGTACTGCTTGCGCCGCCAGTTGCGCCGGGGTTGGCGCTGGTGGCGGGGTAAGAACTCCCCCTACCACCGTCCAGCCGCCTGAACAAGTTTGCAGCATCTCTGCTTGCGTGGAGACTTCCAGCAGAGATAGACCTGCCGGAAGGTTTGCGATGAGGGTGGCGTTAATGTCCCCGTCATATCGGGTTACAACGGCTCCTGTTGAGTCATAAACTACGTAATATTGTGTCATGCTTGCCCCTTAATAACCAATAGCTATGTAAGTGGTGTTCACGGAAACCCTCGCGGTATTAGAGACCCATCCGCTGAAGTTCGCACCTGTGAGCGTATTCGAGTTATACCCCACAAATGCACCACTGGATACAACCGTCGGGGTTGCTGTTACGCCAAAAAATGCGTGGGGGAATGGTATTGGCCAAGATACAGCCACATCACCTGACGCGCTGGTTGTGAAAACCCCCCATTGGATTATCAGCCCATTAGGCAGTTGGAGGTAATTAATATTTGTCAGCCCTCCGGTGAACTGCCCGAGCGCAACAGCTTCTGTAGCCGATACCGCATTTCCAACATTCAGGGGCGATAGTGTGCTCCCGTTACTCCCGACTAGCTGACTCCACGATGCAGTTCCATTATTCATCACGATGAGCGACTGTCCCGGCCCGACAACCAGGTTCGGTATGGTCGAGGTATCGCTACCCGATAAAGCAATCGTCACGGTGTAAGAACTCGCATTAACAATTGGGAAGATCATCGACCCGACCGAGGCACTCCCGGCGAGGGGAAGCGTGACAGTAACGGCTGCCGCCGTCCCTGATACGAAAATCAAGTTCCCGGCTTGGGATGCCGTAAGTACCGTGCTCGCCGAAACAGATATTTGCCCGGAGAAAGAAATACCACGGCTGTTAATCCATTCCGTCGTCGCCAAGTTCAGGCTGTTATCAAAAGGCGGGGGGGAGCTGGCTTGCACCACGCGGGCGAAGTTGCCTTGGGTTTCGGTAGCCAAGTTGATCTGCGGTGCCTGCCCATTGTGCCCATTATGGTGCGAATTCAGCAGCCCGGCCAAAAATGGGGCGTATGGATAGTTGCTCGGTACGTTCGTCCCGGCGAAAGGCCCGGCGACAGTAATGGTGCTGATCTGCGTCTGGCCGTACGTCAAGTCGATAAGGTACAATCCGACCGCGCCAGTAGAAGGGGTCGGGGGTACTTCGCTACCCGTCGTTGCCGGTGTTCCGTAGACAACACTTAGCTGCACCAAATTGCTGCGCAGCGTGTTTTGAAGCTGCCCATTGTTGTTCTGACCTTGGTATGGAACCTTCGGGTTACTGGCGTTATAATATAAAAGAAGGCCCCCGTTGGGGTCACCGGGCGCAATTGAGTCGGAAACAAGCAGGTTGGCCTCGACAAGCGCCCATTGACTCTGCCCCGCAGCCAAACCGGAGGTGGAAAGGGTCAATGTAGTCGATGCAGCGTTGTCGCCGATCTGAAGGATGCTCGCTGAGTTAGCCGCCAAATCCCCGTACGCGGTCGCATCGACCTCAGCCATCTGGTAGATGCTTATGGGGGCGATGTTGATGCTAAGCGACGCCGGAGTAGTCGCAGACGCCGCGCCACCGGAAACAACCGTCGTACCCGAAGCGCCCATCAGGTCATATGACACTCTGCTGTCCCCTTGGAGCGCGTACACAATGGCGCTCAGGGTATCAAAGGTACGGGCCTGCTCGTATGCATATATGATTGGTCGCTTGTCCATTAACGCACCTAGAAAGTTTTACCCCAGCGTGCCCGAGTCAAGCTGGCTACTGCCAAGGATGAATACGCCGGATGGCGCAATGACGGAGTTATAACCTATCTGTACCCAAAGCGCAACCCCAAGCGGAGCCACCTGCTCAAGTACTTGGAATAGCTGATCTACTCCGCCCGAAACCACCACGTTCCCGAGAAACATGGTCGGGGAATCGTAAAACCCGGCGTCGTATGTGTCCAACGAATTGCCGTTGAGTACACTAACGCCACTCGGCTGCGCGATTATAAGGCACTCGTATGGCCTGCATGGGGTGTACCTCAGCCCTCCAGCATTTCCGTCAGGCACATCGTAAAAGCCAGCGCCGAAAGTACCTGTAGTTGACAAATCCCAAGGCACAATAATAGACGGCGGTTCCGACGAAATCCCTGCGACGACATCATATACCGCTTGGTACGTAGCCGCTGGAACAATCAACCCCGCCCGGATGCGCGACGAGAACGCCGCGTCACTCTCGCCCGGAAGCCGTAGGAACGAAACGCCCAAATAATCCACCGCAGCGGTATCCAGTGCCGCCCCAACCGCCGTTTGCAGGTACGTCGAGTCGTATGCGTACTCAAGCCCGGACTGCATGGCTTGCAGAACTTCCCCAATGGCGTAGAAAATGGAGTACAGCACCCCGCCGGGAGATTTGGCCGCGTCTGAAAACCATTGCGCAGGTTGCGTGTTTACAAGTCTGGTTGCCCACTCGTCAGGAGTGAACACTACCGGGTTGGACGTGTTGGTAGTCATATCAGCTCGTGTATTGCGTTACGGTTACAGAAGTTGCTGGGCACACAAAAACCTCGGTACCCGTCATGTTGAAATCCGCGTTTGCGCCGTTGATGCTCACTGTTGATTGCACAGAGGCCACCCCAGCAACACCCATCGCCGCTTGGATAACTCCGGTGACCGTAACAACTCCGCCTAGCGCCACACCCGACGCATACGCAGACACCGCCGACTGGACAAGCCCCTGCACCATTGACAGCGTGTAACCAGCGCTCAGCGACACCGCCAAAGAAATCGTGCCCGCTACGGCGGTGGGGCCGATGACGTTCCATTGCACTGTTATCGGGGCAACTCCGGAAATCGCCGCCGACACAGCGTTCAGAAGCGACGAGGGAGGATTACCAGAGCCATCGTTTACCACTACCAGAAATTCACCCTGCTGGTATTGCAGCGCGTTATTGGTGTTGTTGAGCACCGTATACGTAAGCCCCTGCTGCACCCCGGCGATGGCGTTCTCTACTGCGGGGAGTGTGGCGCGTTGCAAACTCTGCAAATACGAGAGGAACCGCGTTCTGAAATTGTTGTCCGTTTCCGCATCAACACCGTTGACGATGGCCGAGGCATTCGTAACCTGGTCTATGCCCGCCGGGGGGGACGCAAAGGAATTAAGCTGCCCTGCTTGAACGTTGCTGATGCTGCCAACTGTCAATGCCTGTACAGTCGCGGTAATGGAATACGCCCCTGCGGGCAGAACATAGCTGTTCGTCGTGGCGTTGTACGCGCTCTCAGTGGTATCTGCAACAAGCTGATACTGAATAGCCCCGCCGAGCGTCTGAACGATGGTTCCGACAGGCACACTCACGGACGTATTGTGAGTAGACAAAACCGATAGGGTTACCTGCCCTGAAGCGGCGACAGCCGGAAGCCGGGAGAAGTTGAACTGCGCCATCCACGTATCGAGGTCGCCGCCGACCGACGACTGAGCACGTGTTACGTTTGCCAATTGCTGAATGACGCCTTCGATAAACACGAGCTGCGAAGAAAGACCCTGCACCAGAGCCAGCAGAGGGTCGCCTACCGTTAGCTGCGGACTCGTGCCCGCCCCGGCTGCGTACGTACTGAGAATGTTCTGTACGAGCTGGCTATACGTAAGCTGCGGCAGAACGGGTGGTATATTCGCCATGCGTCATCCAGTCCAAAACGACCGCCAGAACCGTCACGAAATCTGGAGCGTAACGGTGCCCGACTGCCCGGTTTTCAAGTAAACAGTTATCTGCACCAGCATACCATTGTTGGGTAGGCTTGTGAACGATATTGTGGGCGGCTTTGTTCCGTCAACCTGTGGGAGCGACAGAATCTGCGTGTTGATCGACCCCGTAAGCGCCGTAAGCTGCGACTGGTTCATGTCCTGCCCGACATACGCACCTAGCCCTGCCCCGAACGAAGGCTCGAAAAAGTAATCGGGTGGCACTACCTGTCCGCTTGGCAACGTTGCAAGCGAGTTGGTGAGGATGGCTCTGGACACCAGTTGTCGGACTTCATCCCACCCGTTTGCCTGGATGATGCCGCCGTTCGTGCCTATCTGAAAATCTCCACCCCAATCGAGCCAGAGCATATTAGCCGCCTTTCACTGTCGATGTAAGTTCACCAGCCCCCATCTGCTGGTTAGGTGCTCCTGACATACCCCCCGGCGTCGGGTGCGTATGCCCGTTAAACAGCGACGAAAACGCGCTCGTCACAAGCGCCATCAAGCTTTGCCCACTCGCCCCCAAACTGATGGACGGGGCTGTTACATTCACAACCGACGAACTGCTCACATTTACACCTGCGCTGCCCACAATGTTCACCGTGCTCGCCCCTGAAACGTTGACAGTATCCACTCCACTGATGCTCAGGCTACCGTCGGACTTGAAATATACAGAATTGCCTTTCGCGTCGCGCATGTACATCTCGCCAGCCGCGATGGTCGGGAGGGGCACCGCGCTTTTCGCGTTCCACGTCATGACCGACGCGACGTACGAGCCGTTGCCAGTGTTCAGTATTTGCAGGGTGATCTGCTCCCCGGCGCTGGGGTTATCTTGTGTAGCACCGCCAAATGGAGCCGCCTGAATACCCCACCCGTTTGATGCGGCGATGCTACCGAGCGAAATCCAGCCGGTCTGCAACATCTGCCCGGTGGTCATTTCAGCATACCCCGGAACAATACACTTCACCCTGTTTGTGCGCGGGTCGTAGCTCATCACAAACGCTGTCAGAACCAGCGCGGCACGGTTGCCCGCCTGCAACTCCGCAGCGTGCATCACCGTGTGGATAAACTCGTCCTCCCCCATCAGCTCGGCGTCCATACCTGCAATCCTATCCAGTTCAAGTTGTCGGCGGGGCGACCTTCGGCGGCACGTACAGTGTAGCCGCTTCCGATGTCATGGACACCCCGTTAATGTTGTTCGCGGCGAGGAATTGCGTTGTCGTGACAGGTGGCAACGTCCATGCGCTGATATGCGTGTACCATCCTTCCTCAATGCTGTATGTGTGCTCGACCCCGTTGACATAATACTGCGTATTCGGGAAATCCGTTGGCGCGTTGGATACCACCTCAAGATTGACAGTCTGCATCGGCACAATCGACGGGTTTCCGTCAACAACGGTTTTCAGTACCAACTCCCGTTTGGCGATATCGAGCATATACTCGAACGCCTTTGCCGCTGCCTGGTTCGCGGTCAAATTCTGGATGTTGTAATAGTATACCGGCTTGCCGAGGTTGGAAAAATACGCCGCGAGGGAGAACGGGGACTGAGCACCCGCAGCCCCGATGATGTATTTACCATTCGTCACTTTGACCTGCGGGTAAACCTCCTGCAATGTTTTCAACGTGCCGGGGTCTATGGTGGCTACCACGCCCACTGTCTGCTCCGCCGTACCGTGGTCTACACCGCCGACAAGAACAAGAAACGATGAATTGCGCCGAGGGTTATACGTTATGTGCAAGTCACGACAGGGTATACTACCCGTGGCCGGAGCGTTTGCGCCCCACGAGAGGTGCGCTATGTTCGTCATGTCGAAGGGGCCGAAATACAATGACCTCTCCGGCGTTACATAACACGCCCACCCCATCATGCGTGCCGCAAACTGCAACCAATCCCACCACGGTTTAGCCTCGGTCACATTGGCCCCAGCAGCGCCAAAAATATCCCCGAGCATAATCTCGTTGGGCGTGGCGTAGACAATCGGGTTAAACCCGTTTCTGACAGCAATCATATACGCCAGCGAGGACGGGGTTTGTGACAGGACGTTCACTCCGTTGTCAACCGCCAGAACCGTAGCGTCAACCGTGGAGGCTGCACCCGTGGGAGCCACTTTGCCCGCGCTGTTGCACGGGGCCGCCGAGTTACTGACACCGGGAGCCCCCGGAGTGTTGCTTCCGACCTGGAAGGTCTGGCGGTATGCCGGACTGCCCTTTTCGTCAACAAGCAGCCCAGCCCAATCGCGCCCATTCACAATGACTACATCCGAGTCATAATCAACGTCGATAGAGTCAAGCTCCCCGCCGAACAGCAGATGCTCTACGCCCTTGTCCAAGTCACGCACGGATACTTTTATAGGCACTTGTCCTTTTGCAGTAACTCCGATCTGGTATATGTTAATCCCGGCGGCCAGCATCGCCTCCCGCGCCAAGTATAACCTGACAGCCCCCACCGACCCGTACGCCGGTCGCGTGCAATGCCACCTGAAAACTGGCACGTCGATGTCGTTTATGGATACCGACGGGACGAAGTTGAGGATGGGAGGAGTAGCCGCCATGCCGCTTATCTTCCGTAACTGGTCGTGAGCGCATGGGACGTGTTACTGCCCGCGCCATTTGTGGCTCGTTGCAGCGAGTAGTGCGGCCCTGTACCCCCTCGTGCAGCAACCCCTTTCCCTGCGGGCATGTGAGCGTGCAGGAAGTCCATAAGCATGTGCACCGCATCACGCAAATCGTGGCTTATAGGAGTTTCCCCCGGACGCGCTGCCGACAAGTGGGGCGAAGCGTTTGCAATACCCACAATCGCTTTCTCCGTGTCGAGCGCACCACCGAAGGACGCCTGCCCAATCGTTATAGTGGCGTTTGCCGCCTTGACCGCAATCTGCTGATCGAACGCCCTCAAGTTATGGCTCTGGTCTGCCCATCTCGGGTTTGGCAGGACTGAGTACCCCGCTGCCGCTGCACGGACGTATGCCTCCACCACCGGCTTGAACTCGGCTGGAACCCCGCTCTCCAAAGAACTGAGGTCGGCACGACGTGCGCCGCCTCGCTCACCCGCGTACCTTCGGAGGTCGAACTTGAATACATCTTTCAGGAACCCGGACGGGTCGCGGCTCATTTCGTCGGTAATGTTTCTCCCCTCGAAGGGCCTGCCTTGTATCGCCGCTGCCAACCCCTGCATTTTCCAGCTTTGCCCTCCTTCAAGGAGGCCAGCGACCAGTGGGCCGCCCTTCACGCCAACGCCTAGCTGCATGAACGAGGATAGCACCTCCGGGCTCGCTCCGCCCTGCGCCAGTATCGCCGCAAGATTCATGGCGTTGCCCATGTTCTGGATGTTAGACATACCGCCCATGTTCTGAAACAATTGCGTTACCGAGCCAAGGTATCCGCTCCCGTACACCCCAAGCGTTGACGCACGGGACATCGCCATACCTATGTACTTGGACGCCTTGCTGGTTATCCCGCCAGCCCCATACGCACCCCGGTTTTCAGCGCCACGGATCGCCGCCTCTACAATGCCTCCGGCCTGCGCCATAGCGTCGTCGCTTTTCACTCCCCCCGCCTGCAAGTACATTTTGACGGAATCAAACAGACGCACCATTTCTGCCTGTTGGGAGGTGCTCGCCGCTGGCAACATGGAACGCACCAGAACATCCGCGCTGGCGACCTGCGAAAGATTCATGTACTTGGCGTGCATGCCGCCCAACGACGCGAAGGCTTTTTGAGACTCCGCAAACGACAGCCCCGTGCGGCTCAGGAGAACAAGCGAGTCATTGTATTTCAAAGCCCAATCATGCGCGGTTTTCAGGGCGAACGCTGCCGCACCGAGCCCGAGCACAACCGGATTGTTCACCATCCCCATGAGGGTTCCCAGCGGGCCGCCCATCGCCAACCCGCCAAGCTGCGCAATCTGTTTTGCGTCTCTGGAGATACTGCGAACCCGGCGCTTGCGCGCAGCCTCCTCACGGCGCTCCCGCCTGCGCTGCCGCGTTTCCTCAGCATCATCCGCCGCGCTTTTGAGAGATGCCAGTCTGATCGTTGACGCTTGCGCCTTGGCGTCTGCTTCGGCGCGCGCCTTCTGAACCGAAATCGTCTCCTTTTCCGCCATCGCTGCGGTTTTGCTATTTATGCGCTGAATGGCCTGCTGCGTTCGGTGGGACTGGACAACCGTTTTGTCCCCAGCGCGTTTTGCCGCCTGTATGACAGACCTGCTCAGCGCAGCACCGACCTTCTCGGCATTAACGGCCATTGACTTCAACCGTTTGTCAAGCGCACTCAGCGTTTGGGCGATGCCGCCCTCGACCTTGAACCGAATCCCTACGTTATACTTTGGACCTGCCATGTCAGTATGTCTCCGGGTCTACGGCTTCGCGGGGGTTATTGATTGTGCCGATCACTTCCATTACCGCCTCATCGAGTAACCCTTGCACCAGCGCACCCATCTTGTCGGCCACTGGCTGAAAAATCGGACGCGCAGGCACCCCGATGCCCAGCTCATGAAGCGCCATAACAGGGTCGTCCGTCCCAACATCGGCGTAGTCATCCCCGGCCTCGGACTCAATCGACCTGAGCAGCGCACCTGTTCTGTACAGCGGCGTATCCGCCGTGGCAAAGGGCCAGTCGGCGCTCTTGTTCATTATCGCCTGGTGGATTTTTACCGTGACATTCCTGTCCAGTGCGGGCCAGTCAGCGCCATTGTCATAGTGACCAATCATGCCTTTGGCTAGTCCTTCGGACGTTTTGGCGACTTTCCCGACGAATACGCCTATGGTTCTCTCCATCTCCGCCCGAAGCACCGCACCGAACATTTCAAGTTCCACGTCCATGTCTAACCTCCGCCCCCCGTGGGGATGTTGATCGTATACGTGCCCACGGGCATTGGGTCGGTCAAATTGTTGGCGGACGCTATGGAAGGCCACAAAGATGCATCCCCGTAATACTGCGCTGATAGCTGCATCAGGTTCGGGTTGTTGAGAACCACAGAATTGCGTATTGTCGGGGCAACGCTAACCTGATTCGCAATGTTTGTCGCATTCGCGCCCACAAGCAACGCCCCCGCCGTGTCCACAGGCGAGGCAGAGCTCGTCCCAAGAACATTGGAGACTTGCGAGGATATTTGTGCTGCGAAGCCTTTTATCTCGGAACCAGCAGCAGAGGTGATGGACGAGAAAACCCCTCCGGCATTGTTGAGCGCCACAGCCACCGAAGATGTAAGCGACGATACCGCCGTAGACAACGACACTGGCAGCGTGCCGCCGAAAACCGTATTCGGGTTGTTCTGCGATAGCGTGCTGACCGACTGTGTAACCGTTTGCGTGGACGACGGGCTTTGCGTCTGCGTCGGGGGCGTAGCCAAGTCAGTGATCGGTATGTAAAAAATCCGGTACCGGCACAGCCACTCATGCCGCACGATAATCTCAAGGTGCCTGATCTTGCCCGTGTACCCCCACGAGCCGAAAACGAGGTCTACCGCCGCACCCTTCACCCGCAACAGGTCAAGCTCGTACGCCCTAGACCATGCATCGCTCCCGATAAAGATGCCTTCCCACGAAATTTCCTCGGGGGGAAACGCCCCTAGAGACTGGACAGTACGGATGCCGCCGGGGAAATCGTGGACAGCTAATTTTTGCTGACCGCCTACGTTTAGGTGTTGCGGCGCTTCAAACCCTTGAAGCTGGAACGACCCTATCCAGATCGGGGTGTCTGAGACATTGGCGAGCGCATTCAGCCCAGCATAGTTGTTGAGCCTGAACCCGCGCAGCGCGGAGAGGCCGGTCGGTATAATGCCGGGTACCGCCCCAAGAACCTCTGCCATGACCCCGCTGTTGCTCATGTCAACTCCCCGCTGAACGTACTTCCCCTGTTTCCCATGATATCACGCCACCATTCAGCTTGGCTATGACGTACAGAAACGCCCGTCGCTCCAGCGGGTGCATCGCGTTGGCTTCTGCCCAGCTCACCCCGTTTTTTACGACAGCGACAATATCAACAAAGTCGCTGTCCTCGGTCATTTTTTTATTGTTTGCAGGTCCTTGACATCAACAGCAGGCCAGAAGTCTTGGTAAGCAGACATCACCAGCTCCTCGCCGACTGCCCCAAGTGCATCTGCAATTCGCTGCGCATCCACCACCGTGCTCACGACGGGGAAAACATTGCCACCCACCGACCGCACGAACATCATAGCCTTAGCCCAATTCATCAACAGCCCGATATGCCCGGATTCGCCACCGAGCATGACCGCCAATTTGCGGGCGATACCGCCCTGCGGGGGGGACATAACAACCTCGCGCCCGTCGGGGAGCGTAAATACTTGGGCGTCAGGAGACACGCCAGCCACAGCGTTGCCTGTGCCGAGGGAAGCAATTGCCTTCTCCCGAGCCGCCAGCAGAGCCGCATCGTCGTTGGAAATATCAACCGCCGTATGTTTCGTCGCCATTTCGTTCCTTTCGTTGTCAAGAGCAAAGACAGCTTACCACAAAATTCGTCCGTGTAGACAGACACCGCCAAGACCAAAAAAACCCCGGCGAGGCCGGGGAGAAGCACCAAAGACGGGTTTTTTGGTGCTGGGCGCAGGTAACCTCTGTTACAGAGCAAACGCCGCCGCTACCGGCAGGTTCGCTAGAATGTTCGAATTGGAAGACGTAGAAATGATCGTCGGAGCGTTGAATTCGATCTTTTGCGTGACCTCGTTGATACCGCTAAAGCGACCGAAATCAGGCGTATGGAACACCAGGTTGGGGACAGTGTATTCGTCCACGTTACCACCGGGGTTCAGCACCGACAACGACATCGTGAACTGCGGCAATACCCCCGCAGCGTAGAACGCATTGTACAGCGACGTGAACATGGACGTGATGTTGCCGTTCACCCGAACAAACTCCATCGTACCGGTCAGGCCGTTCGGCACCGACTGGTAGATTGGGTAACCGCCGTCAGTAATCGGGGTGACTTTGATCTGGTGCATGTCGAGCGTCAAATCCATGCTCATCAGGTCGCCCAAATCAGCCGCCGTAAATACGTCACCGAAAGAATCGCTCACCACAAACGACAGCGACGTGCCCAAGCAAAATCCGTTCGCGTTCAAATTAGCCATGCCTTACTCCTCAGTTATGCCGGTGCCGTAGGCGACGAGCTGACGACAGTTGTGCCGCCATTGAGCGACATCACAAAGTACCGCACGCTGCTCAGGTAGCGCACCGCCGCATACGCATACAAGTAGTGGGCTGCAATCGTCGCCGGAGTGTTGATACCGAGCTGCGGGTTGCCACTCTGCGCGAAGTTACAGGTCAACTGCACAACCTGGTCGATCAGCGACGCCTGCTGGAGCCCGGACAGGAACGTGTTGAGCTCATGACGCACCGCAGCACGCACCGGGTCTTTCTGCCGGGCGGTCTGCAACTGACCCACGTAGCCGCCGAGGGACTGCGCAAACGACTGGTCGAGGAAGTTGGTCATCGTCGCGTACTCAACCGGAGACTCAGCCGTATTGAGCGAAGTGTTGTTGCCCGTAGCAAGCCCAAACACAGCCCCCTGCGGAATGGGGTTGGTGATAACCAGCACGCCTGCGTTCTCAAGCTGCCCAATCTCGGCTTGACTGTACGGAGTAGACCCGGTGTACGGATTGTTTCGCTCGGTGCCGACAACACCACTCACCGGCTTGTTCAGAGGGGACTGCGACGGAGCCAGCGCAGTAATCAGCCCCATAACGAACCCGTACGGGGGGACAAGCCGAACAACGTTGTTTGCGGTGTCGTTCCAGTACACCCAATCTTTCAGGTACGAGATGTTGTAGTCATGCACCCCGGCACTGTTGATGGTGGAAAGCGCCGTGCTCGTACTTGTCCCAACTGGCAACGCAATAGCCGAGTAAATCGCGTTCTGGTCAAGGAACGATTGAATGGTCGCCACGCTGGTCGTGTCAGTAAACCCTGCAACCCACAGCTTTTGTGGCATGGGGGTCAACGACGCCGCTGCATAAATGCCGGTCACCGGGAACGTTGCTTCCTGCCCGATCAACTCAGCAGATGTGACCGCTGATCTTCCGTCCGTACCGCCAGTCAGCGTAAAAGTTCCAACCGCCGGAGCAACCGCCGCGCTGTTGGGCGACACGAGCCGGATATACTTCGATGGAGCTGCCACCCCAAGAATGCCAGACGAAAGCGCCGTGGCCAAGGCGTTCCAGAACCCGGTTCCGGGAAGCCGAGGATAAAAATCTGGTGTGCCAATCGCGGAGGATATAGTGACATCATAGTAGTTCGTGATCGAACTGGCCTTGATGGTGACCGTTATTGCGTTACCGACAATCCCGGAATACAACGCTGTCGCCGTGCCGCCAACTAATGCAGTTGGGGTCGATGTGTCATCCAGAGCGATTGACGCCTTGGTGTCGGTACCGTCTGATACACGACACCCGTACAGGGAGATGAACCCCTGCTGGAACGCGATTGTGGCGTCGGTACACATGTCATGCACGTCCGTCAACGCCGCGCTGTTGATGCCACCAAAGTACGTCGTGGCGTCCTGCGGGGTGGACATGATTTGGGGTGCGTTCAGCGGCCCCCACGACGCAGTACCAACAACCATTGCAACGTTGGTGGCGGCTCCGCTGATGTATGGCGCAGGGGGGATATTGTTGACATACACCCCCGGAGCGGCAAAGTTGCTCGGGTTAAACTGGCTGCTGGAAATGATGGTAGCCATCAAAAGCCCCCTTGGAGAATTCTACCAGAAGCCTACCATCCCTACGCACAAAAAGCAATCTCAATACTGCGAAATGGAAATATTCTCTATGGCTGCGAGCACTTCGTACCCATTATCCTTGATTGTCACGCCGTACTCCAGATCAACAAGCCAGTCGCGCCTCGCAATGTTGTTGAGCGCATTGTCCCAAAAGCAAGCATCTGCCGTGTTGATGACCCGCACCATGCTGCCGTCCGGCAACGTGTACCCGTAGTAAATCTCCATCTGCCCGAGCATCTGCGTGATAGGCTCCCCAACCGTGTCGAGCATCTGCGGGCTGTTGGTCAGTGCGATGATCTGCGCGTGCCGTTTCACACGATGAACCTCAAAGATATTTGTCGCTACATTCGCTGCGCTGAGCTGAACCGTAACCGCGTTGCCGGAGCTGTTCGCAAACGTAATGGCAGAACCGGAGTCAGTGGCACTTAGCACCCCGCCAAACGCCCCGCCAACTACGGCTGCAATCTGAGCTGCCACCGTCGCCGCGCTTGCAGGGGTCGCGAAAAACGTTGTAGCCCCATACAGCGCGTTGTTCTGTATCGTCACCCCCGCCGTGTCATTCGGGGCAGCAGAGGTCAGTACGCTTATCGTACCCGTGCCGCCAGGGGGCACGAAAACTGACGCCGCAGAGAACGTCACGCCCGGAGGCACGTTGCTCCAGCTTGAAATGTATCTCGGCAACCACCGGGTAACGTCCTGCGAGAACCCTCTGTCGTACAGCGTAACAAGCGGGAACTGCGGCGCGAATGTGGATTGCGCCTGCGTGATCTGTCCCGAGTTGAGCATCGGGGCGTCGGCAGGGTATCCGATAACAATGCTGCTATCAGGCACGATGTTGTAAAGCTGCGTAACCAGTTGCCCTCGCAGCCCGTTGTATACGTCGTAGAAGGATGACATTCAGAAGTCCCCCGCGTTGCCCTGCTGAGGGTTCACCTTGCGTGCAATAACCATGTTCCCCAGCAAACCCACGTCCATGTGCCACGATGACATTACAGAAAACCTCGCGCCCCCGACGAGTTGTAGTATGTCCCCTTCAATCGGAGCATACCCGCCGATTGGGGGGACGTAGATATGATACTGCGGAGCTTCCGGCAGAGATTCTATCTTCGGGTGTATCGGGCCTTCAAACCCGCCCGTTCGCGGTGCCATCCCAATCGGTATAGCCGCAGGAACCCCGCTGCTGACGAACACTGCCGACCCGTTCACGATCTGCAATGAGGATGCTTGCTGCTGGAACGCCTGCGCGTACCCGTTCAGATCAACCCCGCGCATCATGCGGTACACCGAGGCTGTCCTGTGTAGCTGGATGCCGATTGCCTTACGCATCACCGCGTGCATGGCGACCGCGATGCCGATAAACTCATTTGTGCTGTACGCAGCGATTTCCGCCCCTACCCCGTATCTCGGGTCTGTCTGAATCCAGATGTCCCCAACCGTCACCAGATTCAAGTCGCACACCAATTCAAACAGTAGCGCCTCCTCAACCCCTCGGCTCTCGACGGAATCCGCAGAAGATACAACACGGCGCAGCAGCGGAAAGTTATTATATACCGCGTTCGCACTGGACAGCACATCCCCGTTCGATGCGCTGGTGAGGCGGTACAGCGTCCCCGGCTGCCCTACGACGTTCGCAGCAAGGCCGCGCCCGTAGTCAATGATGTTCTGGATCGCGGCGTACTGCCGCAGGTATGGCAATTCTCTGGCTGCCATTCACGCCCCCTTACATGAACGCACGCGGGGAAACAGCGTTGTATGAGTTCTTGACTTCCGAGTTGATCGGCACATTCAGATAGTTCGCCAGCCGCATTACCCACATCCGGTACAGCGAATAGCTCTCGCCCAAAACACTTTTGGCTCGCTTGAACACGTCGGCGGTGTCAATCTGAAGGATGTTCGTGCTGTTCGCGTAGCTCTGTTCCAAGTAGTCGAGGATTGGAATGTACCCGTAGATCGGGTTCGCCTGCGTATTGGGCGACATGAACGGCGGCAAAAGCGCTCCGTTGGCTACGACTTGAACTGCCATCATGCCTGTGTTCGCCACCGTCACACTGAACGCGGCGGGGTTCTTGATCGACACCTCCGGCGTCGGAATGATGTTCTGCGAAAACGGGCCAGTGCCGTACGGAGCCTGCGCGGTAAACCCGGCAGCAACCAGCGCGGGGCTTTGAGCAACGAGGAGCGCCACCTGCGCAGCTAACCCAAGGCCAACGTTAGCGTTCGCGTACGGTGCCCCCAATGCCGCCAGATTGGCTGAAGGCACGTACGGATCAATTATAGCCGGGGTGGCCGTCAGCGTCAGGGACACAGGCGATGCAAGACCCCCGCCAGTAATCGTGATCGTTGAAAAATCCCCCGAGTTGGGAACCGGCCCAACGAACGTGAGAGACGCATACGCATCCCCGGAGATACGACACTCCTCAGCAGCGTTCAAGTTCTGGAGCCTCCAGAGCAACTGCCCGTACGCCTGCGTGTATCGGTACGAAACGGCTGTGCCCATCGCAAGACTGCCGCCAGCCGTGGTCGTGGAGTACATCCCCAACACGGAGTAGTCAAGGTGGCGTAGGATGGATGTTTGTGTCGCCAGATCGAGTGCCATACACACCCCTCACGAATACAACAAGATGCCCCATACTACCACAAACCTTCCTGCGCGTGTGGGGGCAGCGTTTATGCCGGGGGCTTAGAGATGCTTACTCGACGAAAAACGTATGGCCGCAATGCGGGCAAGCGCATGCTGATCGCGGAGACGCGGTTTTGCTGATCGGGCAGTTCCCCTCCAGCAGCCTGTCCACAATGTATGGCTTGGTGATGAGGTCGCCCTGACGAAACGAGTGAACCACGCCATTGATCGTTGCCCGGAACGCGATGTCGGCCACGTAATACTCGGACACCGGAACGGCCATGCTCGATGCCAATGCCTCCAGTGTCTCTACACCAGCAGCGTTAATCATGATACAGGAACCCCCTGGTTCACGATGCCTTGCAACATCTGGAACGAAAGATTGACGGGCTTGCCGTACCACAAGTTCGTCATGACGCCATTGAAGGAGTACGAGAAGTTGGTCAGCGGAACAACAAGCCCCGCGCCGCCTGACATCTGAGTGATGGTAAACGTCTCGGAGCCGGTAGTAGTAGCAGACAGCGTGGAGAAATTACCAACCGGGCCGCGCTGATACACCAGAACCTCACCAAGCCCATTGGTGCTGAAAGACCACCCGTACTGAGACAGCACAGGGGTGTTGTTGGCAACCATCGCCAGCTCAGCCGCCGCAGTAACCAGCGTGTCCGTGCCCGTCAGCGTGTATGAAACAGAGACAGCGCCGTTCGGGAGCGAACCGTTGGCGATTTTGAGCGTGATGGTATTGCCAGACGCTACAGCACCCGCAATGGTCACGCTGCCGCTGGACTTCGTGGTGCCGCCAAGAGCAGCGTCCACAGCACCCGGCGCAGCCAGTGTAAGAACACCGTTCTGCACGACGGGGGTGCCAAAGTTCGGAACCAGCGTCGGATTGTTGCTTTCTACCCCGTAGGTAACCTGATATGGAAACGACATCACTTACCCCCTTTAGATTTTCGGGCGACCGGCAGGAATGACCGCGTTACCCAAGTCACCACTACCGCGAGGGGGAGAACCCCTGACCACCCGAGTCGCGTGCTGCGACACCCCCGGCACCGCATCCCAATCAGGCACCACCGAGTCCTTCCGGAAATCCACGTACGGCTGTTTCACCGTACGCACCAACGGAGTGACGATCTCGACGGCCTTTTTGCCCTTGCGCTTCATTACCGACCGTCCCCGCCTTCGCCCTCAGTCTGCGAGGCGACACTCTTAGCCCCGCCGAAGAACGGAGACATGGCGTTGGCGTAGTGACGTGCATTGTGTCTGTCGCGGCCACCTTGGGCGCGTTCCATCCCGAGTGGGATTTCCACGCTGCCGTCACCCGGCACACTCGGGCTGTTGTCGCGCTTTTTGAGCTTGGTGATCTTGATGCCCATGATCTTTCTCCTATTAGCCAGCAGTTTCGATAACAACACAACGCTTGTACAGCGGGTTCCCACCGGTTAGATTGTTGCCAATCGTGGGGATGATCGAGTTGTTCGCGGTAAGGTCGCTCGGAGTGGTGAAGCCACCGACCCAAGCCCACGAGAGCGATACGGTCTGTTGCAAGCGGTCAAGCGGGGCACGCAGAATATGTGCCACACCGTTGACAAGCATGACGTTGGACACCTGTGCTTCCTCCATGCCACTCCGGTTCAGCCAGAACTCCAAACCCTCGAAGTTACCTTGGATCAGAGCCTCCCCGCCAACGACAATCGGGCGACGGATGGTGGTCTTGATGTCCGCGCTAGGGTACTGTACGTATGCCTCAGTCGTCGGGATGAAGGTCACACCGAGAATCTGGAACACGTCGCCGCCAGTGTATACAGGGTCGCTGTGGGCACCGGCGTACGCAATCATGAACTGCTGGTCGCTCATCATCTGTCGGATCGACGTGTTATCCATGATGCAACCGTAGGTGCCGTTCGGCAGCGGCGGAACACCCGCATTACGCAGGTAAGCCACCGCATCCATGATCGTTCCCCACGTCAGCACGTCGGAAGCGATGATTTCGTTGGTGCTGTACCGACCGTTCGGTCGCACGATGTACGGAGCATTGCTGGCGATAATCGCATCACCGGCCACAGGCGCAGAACCGGCATTGGTGATGGTCAGGTAACCTGAGATACCGTCAGTGGAGCCGGTGCCTGCCGAGCCGGGGAACTGCGAAGTGCCGGAAGCTACTGCGCCGACAACATCAAAAGTCTGCGTGACACCGGACTGCGACGTGGCGAATTCGTTACAGGCAAGGGGGTACGTGGGGCTTACCGGAACCAATGCGCCGTTGTTGCTCACGTACTGGAAGCCGCGAATGTCGTCGACGTACACAGTGGTCGTGGTATTGGTGCCCAAGTTCGACCGGACGAAGGTGTTGCCGCCGCAATAGCTGGCGTACAACTGAATCTTGGCAAGGCGCTCAAGCGACTGCGCTGCGGCTACGCCGTTGTTTCGTGCAGCGGCAATTGCCTGATCTGCGATGCCTGCTTCCTGTTGGATCAGGTTCACGTCGATGGTCTGGCCGTACAACTGCATGATAAGCGTGTACTGCTCGACCAGATAGCTTTGGACAGTAAGACTGTTGTCGAGGTTGGCGTTCACGTTCGCGCCGGACAACGGGGTAATGGTCGGAATGTTCCGGCCTTTACGGGTGCGAGTCAGCGTCTCACCGATGCGGGTGGGGACGGTTTCTTGCGTCGCAATTCGGCGGTACGCCAGCGCTGAATCGAGTCCTTCCTCGAATTCTCGATTCAGAAACCCGGTCTGCAACGCGGCGGATAGGCCAGACGGAAAAGCGGTAAAATATGTCATAACTCAATCCCCCAAGAACCACACAAGTCGAAACGCAGTTGATTACTGAACACAAGTTACCACATGTCTCCAACTGCTGCAAGCCCCTGGTAGATAAATTTTACCGCCCCCGCCCCGCGCGTCACGCCCGTTTGCCGTTTCGCAAATCCCGCAGCAATTTCTGCTTCGCCTCCGCGTACTCGTCTCTCGACATCTCCGCCACGGGTTTTTGCTTGGGCCCCGAACTTTCAGGCGGCTTCCCACCGGAGCCAGTAGATACCGGGGGGGTGGAGTTCGTGCCAGCAGCCCCGGCGTCCTGGCTGCCATTGGCCGCTGCTCGGCTGTACAGATGCGGCTTAGACTCCCGATGCCGGGCGACGACTTCCTGCACGTTGGTGTACTCCCCGGTTTCCTCGTCGAGCTTCAACTCGCGCAAGGAAATGAGGTCAGCCACGTCAGGGTCAATCGCCCCGAGGCTGGTGGCGTAGGAACGAATATCGGCACGCGCAGCCCTGCGCCGCATCTCAGCCCGTTCTTTCTCGCGCGCTGCCTTCTCCGACTCATATAACTCCTTGAACTTGCCCTGTTCGGCGAGTTTCTCGGCTTCGATGGCCTCGAGGCGTTCGGTGAGCTCCTTGTTCTTCCGGGCAAGGATAGCCAGCTCGCGGGCGCTTGCCTCGGCCATTTCGCTGTCGAGCGCCTTGGGTCCGCTTTTCCCCGCCACATCCGACGTTGCCTGCGAAGTTTGCGTTGCCTGCACCGTTTGCGTTGCCTGCGTAGCTGCGCCCGGTGTTGCACCGGTTCCCACATCTTGGTTAGTTCCATCAGCCATAACTATTTCTCCTTGTTAAACGAACACCTTAGCCACTGTCTGCTCGACAGTCACCATTTCACCCACCTTGACCGTGAACTCTACGGTTCCACCGACAGGTGCCTTCACCGGGTAGATCATTTTCATGACCTCAATACCCATGATCTCCTCGCCCGCCGATACGGTTGCGCCACTGGAAGCCGCAATAAACGAAACAACCCCGTCCGTCGGAGCCCGAACGACTGCATACCTTCGTTTCACACCCCCGCCGTCGCTCATACCATCCCCCCGTCTGCCTCTCTCCAGCTTACCGTTACGAACGGACGATGATCCATCCACGCTTCCACGATAAGTCCTTCCTCTGCAAACCCGTCCACCACGAAAGACCCCGTGAATGTGGAAGGCTGCGCCCATAATGGCCTGCCCGTCCCTGTTCTGACAAACACCGACCCGAACGACCCGCTGGCGGCTATCATGACGCTGTGGAACACACACCCGCGCCGCGAGAGCCGGAACACCCCCGCCTGTTCAAGTTGGAACACCCTGGACAGCGACCCCGCCGAGACGGGGGTATAGATATCAATGGGGCTGTGCCTGTCTATGTACCTGTCCATCTCATTCTTCCGCGAACTCGATCACGGGCTCAGCCGCTTCCTTGTGTTTCATCCACATCACCGTGACGAGGACGGGGGACGAGGAGGACGTTCCACCGGACGCAACCACGGTCAGCCCTTTCTTGAACCCGGCGTCAAGCCCCCAAAACCCGAGAACCTGCGGTGACATGGTGAAAATCTTGCGCCCGTCCACGTGGGGAAACCGCGTGTCCAAGGGGCTTTTCTTCTCGCCCACCACCGTGTCCTCAGGCGGCACCCCGTCGTATACGTGAAACGCCCCCGACCCTACATAGGTGCAAGCCAAAGAGCGCACCACGCCCTCACCCTTCTCGAACACGTAAATGCCCTTGCTCTCAATCAGGAACGCCTTGCTCCCGGACTTGGGCTGCTCGACCCGGACATAGTTGACCCCGTTACGCACCTCCACCTCGAACAACGGAGGCTCCACGACCTCGGCGGCAACGACTTTTCTGGATACTTTCGCCATTCACAACTCCATCCATGACAGTGTAAGATACACAGGCGTGTCCAGCACCCCTCCGAGGCACCTGACAACAACCCCCTTCGCAAACCCCGCCCCCATGAGCCACAGCCCCATCGTTTGCGGGTTGGCCTTGTAAATGGCCTTTTTCTCCCCCACCATCGCGCCAGAGGCGTCGCAAACCCCGTCGTATATCTCGACCCCGCCTGACCCCACGTGGGTACAGGAAACGCTGAGCAGCGCACCTTCCCCTACCGATAGCTGGTATACGCCCTTGCTCTCCACCATGAAACACGATGCACCGAACGGAGGACGAGGTACAGTCACCCGATATACCCCGGCCCCGGTGTAGTGTCTCCCGATGACCTCCCTGAACAGGCGTGCGTCGTCCATCACTCAATAACCGTTTTCTTGCCGCCGACACGTCGGCGCTTGGGCAACGAGGTACCCTGTGTGCCGGGTCTGCGCGGGTCGATTGTGACCCCCTCGTTATATACATCATCCTTCACCGTCGCATCTCCGGCAGACGGAGCATCCGCGTTGGAAGTACCCCCGACCTGCGGCGGCGTCGGGACACGATAATCCTCCAAGTCCATCTGCGCGTGCAGGAACGACTGCGCGACTTCCATTTCCATGAGCCCGTTCTGCACCGCCATGACCAGACTCTCGACCATCTGCAAGTCGTCTGCCGGTGTCGATGGGTACAGCTTGGGCCACCGCAGCCCAAAAGCAGTAATCTCGTCGTCCCCGACAGCCAGCGGCATCATCCCGGTGCGTTTGAACGCGAGCATTACCTTGCTCATCAAAGGAACAAGGCCACCATCACCATAACTATTGCGAAGCATATTAGCAAAGTCGTAAAATGCATCATCACTGATCTCCATCGCCCTGCCGGACACATTGACCTTCATGTCGGACTTTTTGACCGACGCTGCCATTGCCTCGAACGTTATTCTACGAAGCTCCTGAATGTAGTTCAGCCCGACCTGTGTGCCATTGCCCACCATCTCGAGCAATTTGGCGTCTGCCGCGCCGTACTTCTGCCCGTCGTCCGCATATGCGGCCTTAAGCCTGATAACCGTCGTCGGCCCCCGCCGCACGTCCTGCACGTCAGTATCGCCAATCACCACAAGCTGCGGAGCCGCTGAGTACCGTATGCCCCGCCCAAGCTGGCTGATGGTGTAGTCCATCTCGATGATGTTATTAACAATGGGGCTGAATGAACTGCGTCCGTCCACCCCGATCCCTCCCGGCATGTTCTCGATCCACACACCGGGCACAAATCCCAGCCCGTGGTGCACTTCAAACGCCGGTTCCAAGTCCCACCCGTACTCGACCGGGTTCCACTCGTCGCTCGGGTACGGCATATAGGTCACCTCGGCGTTGTCGGTGAACTCGCGTATGAACCAATAGCTGTCGCTGTCGTCCAGCTCTTCGCCCTCGCTGTCTTTGGTCACCCCTCGCGGCGAAAACACACTCCGCGCCTCACGGCCACCGACGGTGTAACAGACCCGCAGCGACGCCAGACCACCGGAAGCGTTGAACACCGGGTGGCAGTATTTGGGCCTCCAGACATCGAGGTTGAGCGCGTTGTCCACGATGCGGAACGTAATCCCCACCGCCCCGACAGAACCGAAGAACACCGCCTCCGCCATTCGGTCGAATACGCTGCCGCGAGCGATGACCTCCCTGATTACCGCTGCATATTCTTCGCTGTCGTGCGTTATCCTCGGCGCATGCTTGCCAGAAAACAGTTTACGCGCGAGCGCCCCGACGATCTGCTGCGCAAACGCGCTCTGGACTGATGGTCGGCGCTGCTGGATGGGGATATACTCCTGAGCGTGGTTGTTCTTCGTCTCGGTATAGAAGTCGTACTCCAGGTGGTCGTACAGGGTACCGTCCAGCACGCGGTCTAGCATATCAAGCCGCTTGTACCTGTCATCAGCCCATGTCGGGTACTCCACCGAATCCATTATCGCCTTGAACATCAACGCTCTCCTGTGTCTGTCATGTGCCTGTTACTTATTGCCCAGCGCCTTGAGGTCGTCCACCTTGGTCGCCTCATCAAACGCCAGCGAAATCTTGTCTGCCGACACACGCTCCAGTGCTGCGTCGTCGCGCAACTCCTCGCCCATTTCCCTCGGTGCAACAGACCCCGAGATGTCGATCATCTTCATCGCCGCCTTGAGTTTTGTCTCGTACGCCACGCTCGGGTTGCTAACGATGTCCTGCACCACATCCAGCGCATACGCAGCCGAGTTTATCTGCCGCTGTCGCAACGTCTCTCTCTGCGTCGCACGTATCGCTCTCAACGCCTTGCGTATGTGGGGTTTGTCCAGCAGCGTCGAAGCCAACAGCGACATGTGTGGAGTGTACCCGGCAGCGAGCGCTGCCCCCGCTGCATCTCCGTTGCGAACATACCCGAGCAGAAACGCCATCTCCTGACGGCTCAATGCATCTAGCGGAGTTTCCGGCTCCGACTGAATCGCCTCGAATGCCTCCCCGATGGTCGGCTCGTACTTTATGATCTCTCCCACGTGAGGTACCTCCGTTGACACGCGTCGTCACACGCCGCCCTTGCGCTTGTGGGGTCGGCTGAGATTCTTTCTTGCCCTGACCGGGCGCTCCGGCTTTTCCACTTTCGGCAATTTCGGCTTGGCCCCTGCCAGCAATTTGTGGTTCTGGAGTCTGGAACGCATATTTAACACCCCTCTTTACACACCTCTTGCCACACGCATCCGAGTCTACACGACTTTCCTCCGCAACGCAAATCCCTCATCTGGCAAATATGCTCCCTATCGGCTCCTCCATCGCCATGAACCCACCGGCGGGCTGGGCGCGTTCCCCTCGCGCCGCCGCATCTTTCATGAGCTTGACCATCGCCTGCGACGTGCTATCCACCTGGTCGGCAAACCGCCCCGACGGGAACCCCATGAGTTCGCCGATGAAGTCGTCCACCCAGGCTGCCACGCCTCGATGGGGGAGGTACACCCGGCCTGTCTCAAACGCCACGCTCGCGGCCTTGGCGCGTGTCTCCTTGTTGCCTCTGAGGCGGACAGGCACCAGCAGGTGCCCGAGGGTGCGTTTCAGCTCGTCGATCAGCGGGCGACCCGTCTGCTGCTCCTCCACATATATAATGTCCGGTCGCCACTGTCTGTATTTCTCGGCCACCTTGCGGCGCAGCTCGGGGAATGACAGCGGCTCGGCGTAAGCGTCCACCAGGTAAAAGCACCCGTCGACCACCACCCACGTCGTGCATGCACTTCGCGCAGACGAACTCTTGTTGGACACCGCCGTATCCCACGACTGGATGACACTCGACACCGGCCCAAACGACGACAGCCCACCCACCGTGTCATATATATCTTCGTGATTCATGGGGGCACGCCCGCTGTATAACCTGTAGAACTTGAACCACTCCTCCTTGAAGATGTTTCCGTCCTCTGGCGCAGGACGTTGCTGGAACAGAGACGCCCAATCCCGTCGACCCACGGTGGAACGGATCGTATTCAGTTTGTCCAGCCCGAATTTGTCCGGCCACAAGGGGTCCCCTTTCTTGCGAAACTCCTCATCCTTCTCTGCGATGGCTGGGAAAGCGATTTCTCTCCACCCCGAGTCGGACTCAAGCAATCTGCCCGCAAGGTCGAGCTTGCTCCACCGCGTCATTACAACGATCATGCGCCCGTTCTTTTCCAGACGAGTGTATGCAGTCGAAGTGAACCAGTCAAAAATCTTCTGCATTGACCCTTCGCTCTCGGCCTCCTCCCGGTTCTTCACCGGGTCATCCACAATCATGAGGTTCGCACCAAGACCAGTCAATGCACCACCCACCGATGTAGTAAAGAATGTGGAGTGGTTATTCAGGCTCCACTTCGTGATGGCGCTCGTATCCTTCGACATCGACACACCCATCAAGGGCTCGAACAGCTCGGTCGAAGCATACTCTCGCGCCTGTCTGCCAATCGAGTCGGACAACTCCGAGCCATACGTCGTGACAATGACCGTTTCGTACGGGTGGTTCGCCATATACCAGCCGGGCAGGAGCGTGGATATGATGGCTGTTTTGCCCATCCGGGGCGGCATGGATATGATAAGTTTGTCCCACCCCGGTTCCCCCCGCACACACCGCTCCACGGCGTCGATAATAACCCGGTGGTGCCAGTTGGGTTGCCAATCGTTGTGCATGACCGAGGCGTACGCCGCCAGCGATGTTTTCGCTAGCTCGCGCAAGTCATCAAAGTTTTTCATCACGGCCTCCTGCGGTATATACGGGGGGATTGTTGCTTCATACAGGATTTTTTGCAAATTTTTCATCGCGGGGGTGGCTTTTATATAACGGGGGGCTTCTATCGGGAGGGGGTGGCTTTTATATAACGGGGGCTTCTATCGGGAGGGGGTGGTTACGCATGCCCATGTGTTTTGTGGGCGCGTGTATATTTACATATTCATACGAGGTGTTTTGTGGGAACTTAGCTATTTACATATTCATATGAGGTGTTTTGTGCATGTTACGGAATGTTGGAGTTGGAAAGGGGGGCTGCCGCGTTGCTTGTAAACAATTTCACCCCTCAAATACCACCTCCATAACCGCGTTGCTTGTAAACAATTGCACCTGCGAACAAACCGGATTTGATAACCTTGTTAATAAATTGTGCCCATTGCTATTGACTTATCAATGCAAGAGTGTATAATTAGATTTGTGTCATCGAGTTGCACCTGACCCGGATTTGATAACCTGGTTAATATTTTTGATGGGGTACACAATGAATGCGACTTTTGCGGTATTACTCGTTGTAGACATCGTCACGGTAGTAAATGCGATGCTGGCACTAGCGCACGCTGTTTAAATCAACTAATCAAAGGAAACCCAAAATGAACACCAAAACCAAAACCACAACCACAACCCAAGCACAAACCGCGCTTGAAGCGCATATCAAAGCGGCAGTGCTGGCGGCAGAAAAGTCATCGGCAAAGCTGTCTGACGTAGCCGAAGAGTGTAAAAATGTTTATGCATCTAGAGAAGCGCTTGAATTGGCCGCGGAGAAAATTAAATCTGCAATTCTGGCCGGAATTCCCAACGGGGAAAAAACCCTTGCGCTTGAGATTGACCGAAAAGACAAGTCGCAAAGCGCAGAGATGGCGCGGAAAATGAAGGCACAAGTACGCGCACGTGTCGGCATGTACTGGCTTCGTTTGCGTGACGAAGCTTTCCCTGTCACGCAAACGAAGGGGCCGGCCACCAGGCCAGGCGAAGTCAAAGACAATACCAACGACACGGTTTCCACGGAAGAACCAGGCGAAGTCAAAACCGGCGCGGTTAAACTGGGTGAAGTCCATGCTACTATCCTGGCAGCGGTCCAGACGCTGCAAGAGGTTGAGGATGCGCCTAACGGTGTTGATATTGCCAAGGCGGTAAAGTATCTCAAGCTAGCAGCGGCGTGCATGAACGGGATTTGACTGCCGGAGCAGCCTGCAACACGCAGGCTGTTTTTTACCTGCAATTTAAGACTTTTCGATCTTAATATCCTGTTGTCTGCCCCTGTCCGTACCTTACAAATTCCATTCAAACTGGTGACGCCACGCTGATTGTCGCCGTCAAAGTCGCCCGGATTCACGCCGGTGGCGAACTCTATATTAGCATCTCATAATATGCTACTGCTTTTCTCATTTTGCAAGTGCTTGTTTTTTACGCTAAAAGTGGGTTCTGAGACGAAACCGTTTTTTAGCCTCAAAATACAGAGTTTGTCCTACAAATCCAAGGTTTTCTGGCACCTTGGGCGTGCGCAAGCTAACTGCTCAGAACCGTGTTTCTCCCCTGTAATCAACGACATACAAAATGACCAAAATGCAGACGTTTCGCTACAAAACCCACAATATATATTAAAATCAACGATGAGTGAATTCTAGGGACAGAGCCTACTTTACAGACCCCCCGGTGCGTGTGCAGGCAAGGGGGTTTTTTCCGAAACTCGATAAAAAGACAAAAAATATTTTAAATGAGTTTTTTAAACCGTTTTACACACACATCCAAAGGAGTTCCCGAAACCCCCCGTTTTTGGGGCTTTTTAGGGCTTTTTTCGGGTAAAAAAACGTATATGCGGAAGTGCTAATATACTAGCGAAATTTCGTTTTCGTATGTGCCTGTATTTTAACAGAAAAGCGGGTTCTGGCAGATTTTGCTCGCGAGCGTTCCACCATGCGCCACCGCAGGAATACCACCAAATACCCCCCAAAAACACCATTTTTACCCCTCCGGGCGTATAATAAACAGGCGGGTAAATTTGAAGGGAAAAATCGTGATATCTTCGAAAAATCAATTGGATGGATGTATACAAAAATGTGTCAACAATAACGCGTAAAATTAAAAGGAGGCAGAAATCCACGTAAAAATCCACTTCCTATATATAAATTAATAACTTAGCTACGAAAAAAATGGCATTTTTGGAAAACAAGCACCCCGCGCGAAAAAAAAAAAATCAACATTCAATTCTCATTTTAAATCCCATACCTAGCTCTTGTTTTTCGCCCCCCGCCACTTTACACTTGTCACTCATTCACCAACTGGAGCACCGCCATGCACACCCCGCCCATCGACGCACTTCTGTCTGCCCCATCACTTTCCATCGACGCAACGACTGGCACGCTTCTGTCGCGCACGATTCATGACCCACATGGATTCACCGCCACCCCCGCCAGCGCCCCATCACTGGAGATTGCTCTCGACCTCCTCCCCCCGGTATTCAATTCCGACACCGTGTCCTACTCACGCCAGCTTCGCCGGTCGTTTGCGGAACTGGCTCACCCATTCTTCACCCCCCACCCCGATTCCCCCCACCCTGCGCCCCTGCGCACTGTCCTGTACGCGCACACCGACAACCCTACGGAGTTATTCGCAGACCCGCACACCTATGAGCTGCCCCTGCGTGGCGCACATGCGGCTTCCGCCCCCCATCTGTCCCTTATTCGCGCCTGGATAATCGCCAACCTGCCCGAAACCGACGAAAACGCCCCGCCATTGCGCGCGCATCGTTCCAAGGTACCCCAGCCGCACCGGCACGGTAAAAACCTCATGCTGCCAATCCTGATGCGTTCTAGCGGCACCTATGCACACGCCGGGGCGTTCCTGCCAGCCACCCTGACCCCCGAAGAAGCAGAACATGCCAGAGCTGTATTCAAAGCCACCGTCCCCTTGTTGACATACGACTCGTGGTACGACATGCCCCTTGTCCCCTACACGCTTTCGCTTTCGCCTGACACCCCTGCTTCCTCTGCTTCCTCTGCTTCCCCCGCTTCCCCTGACAAACATGGAAATCGGCTCCGGCAAAAACTGAGGTACATCTTGCACGTATGCGGAATTGACACCCCTGCTGCCCTGTTCCTGTTCTTGCGGTCTGTGGGGCTATACCCGGCCACTGGGTTCCACAAGCTTTGCGATATGCTCTTGCCAGACAGCAGACGCAGCCCCGGTGCAAGAACAATCCCCGATGAGTTCAACATGAGCGCATACCGCGCTATCCGCCCAACCCAACCAACCCAATCAGCCCTACCTGCCAACCCAACCCATGCCCCATTGTTACTCCCCCCTGGTATGCGCTACAACGACCCGAGGAGCATGTTCTATGTTTACAACCCTCTTTAATACACATACACATATACACATACACATACACATACACATACACATACACATACACATACACGCACGCCCACCCACACGTTGGGGTATCATTAACTTGACATACGTACAGATTAGTGTATAATAGTAATTGTAGATGGGAGAAGCCCCCTACGAACCGAAACTTATTAACATTGTTAACAAATAGGAGGTACGCAATGATTATCACCAATGCATTTAGCATGTCCATGCTGGACACACGTGACGCGAAATACTTGCGCGTCGAAGAAATCGGAGTAAATCAAGCATCGGTCCTGGCCTGCACGGCGCACACAGAAGGGAACCTGACCACGGCGGTCGGAAGCGGAACTCTGGCAGCTATTTTTGCGGGGCAGCTCGACGTGCCCCTTGTGTGTCAACGCATGGCGCTCAAGCTCAACCCCTGCCGTGGCGAAGAAGTGGAAATGCTCTTTGGGCAGTACCGGGGACCGCGACTGACGGGCGCGGAGGATGAGCTGCCGGAAGGTGGATCGCTCACGTGGTACCGGATTGAAATCCGGGCGTGAAAGGGGGCGCAAAAATGAGGAAAATCGAGCTTGAGTTGCTGCACGCGGTGCGCAGCGTGCTGTTGGGGGAAACCTCCGGGTGGGCGAAGGGAAACACTATCGTCACACGCGGAGACGGGGGATCAGTGCAGGTGTTTTTGCATGGTAACCGGCTCGGAGTGTTCACCCAAGACGGGGAGCAAGGAGCGTTTTACCATATGGGGGGGAAGGTGTTTGCGTTCGCCCCTGACACAGAGACGCTCTTGCGCTGGCCGACCAACACAACGATGTCGCGGCTGCGGGCATTGGGCGTGCCCGTTAGCAGGCGAAAGGGAAAGGTGCTCATGGGCAAGTCCCAGCTGGAAGTTATTAAGTAGTTCAGTTGTTAAGTAGTTCAGTTATTAAGTAGTTCAGTTGTTAAGTAGTCAATTTATTAACGTAGTTAATACATATTTACAGGAGTTTTTGAAATGGCTAAAAAGACGAAGGTCGAGATTAACCGCGCCACCCTGAGCATCAGCGAGTTGGCGGATGCCATTTTGGCGGTAGGGGCTACGAACACGATCCTCGCAAGAGGGGAGCCGGGTATCGGTAAATCGTCTGTTCTGAAAGAAATCGTCGCCCGCACAGGGGACGAATACCAAATAGTATATATCGACTGTGCCCAGCTCGATCTTGGTGACTTCGCGCTCCCATACGTTGAGAGCGTCAGTGGGGCGAGCGGTGTGGTTGAGAAGATAACCCGGTTCGCGCCGAACGCCCGGTTTGGGTTCCAGACCGGCAAAAAGTTACTCATCATGCTGGACGAGCTGGGGAAAGCGATGCGCGCAGTACAGAATGTGCTGCTAACACTTTTGCAGGAGGGGCGGATCGGGGAGTGGTACGTCCCCTATGGGTCAATTGTGTTCGCCACGACAAACCTGGCTGGGGACGCCGTTGGCGACCGCATGGAAGCCCACGCGATCAATCGCGTGACGGTGGTGGATATCAGAAAGCCCACTGTCGAAGAGTGGTGTGGGTGGGCGATTGACGCCGGGGTTTCCCCGGAGGTGTTGGCTTTTGTGGAGGCATTCCCTGAGGTGTTCGACAGCTACACCAACTATGCAGCTGGGGACGTGATCGACAACCCCCGAATTTTCAACCCCCGCAAGCCCGGCGGGGAAGCCTTCACAACGCCCCGCTCGCTGGAGGCAGCGAGTAACATCATCAAGAGACGTGCAGCAGCGAACGGCGGGGTGGGGCTGTCTGCCAACGTCGTACAGACACTGCTTGCAGGGGCGGTGGGTGCCGCGACAGCGGCAGACATGGCGGCGTTTGTGGCATTTGGAGATCAAATGCCGACATGGAAGGACATAATGAAAAAGCCGTCCACGACTCAGGTACCGGAGTCCCCAGTGGTGCGTACGATGTTGGTGAGGCGCGCGCTCCAGATTCTCAGCGCCCCTGGCGACGTGACAGAGCGCCGGGGGGAGGTGTCGAAGTGGCTGGTGTTTCTTGACCGCATGGATGCAGAATTGATCGCGCTATTCTGCATATCTATTGCGAAAGATACCAAAAAAGTATCCCTGCCGTGGTTCGGGGGGAATAAGTGCTTCGTGGAGATACTCACGAAAAACGCATGGACATTTGCGTGAGGAGGTTGAAATGTGCGAGCGGAAGTGGGAGATAACGGAAATGTTCGGGGCATGGTGGGTGCAGGTTGAGGGATCGTTCCGCGTAGACGATGAGGTTCTCGTCTGCGAGGGGCTGACCAAGGAGCAGGCAATGGCCATCGCCGCTGCGTCGGGGCGGGTGTTCACGTCCGGCATAGGTGAGTTGCAGAGATGGGAGGTACCGGAATGAATGACGCGGGGTGGGAGATAACAGAGGTAGTGTCGGGGATTTGGTGGGTGCAGGTTGAGGGATCGTTCCGCGTGCGCAATGAGGTTCTTATCTGTGAGGGGCTGACCAAGGAGCAGGCTATGTACCGTGCCGCTGCATCGGGGCGGGTGCTTATGGTTGCCACAGCGGGAAGGTGGCAGAAATGGGAGGTGCCGAAATGAATGAGGATGGGTGGGAGATATCGGAAATGCCTTCTGGTGCGTGGTGGGTGCAGGTTGAGGGATCGTTCCGCGAATCCGATGAGGTTCTTATCTGCGAGGGGCTGACCAAGGAGCAGGCAATGGCCATCGCCGCTGCGTCGGGGCGGGTGTTCGATTACGAATGTGATCAGTGGCA
>JAEHJW020003418.1_pt1 | contig 33011 bp, 36 predicted proteins | sample 9271431 | NCBI WGS metagenome assembly JAEHJW02 | reverse complement strand
TTGTGGAGCAGATCGAGGTAGGGCACGACACCCCGAGCTTTGCACATGCCGTGCGCGCCGTCCTGCGCCAGAATCCCGACGTAATCCTGATCGGAGAGATGCGCGACACTGAGACGATGGCCGCAGCGCTCACAGCCGCCGAAACCGGCCACCTGGTCTTCTCCTCGCTGCACACCAACGACGCCGCGCAGACCATGTCGCGTCTTCTCGACAGCTTCCCGGCCAGCAATCAGGCGCAGATTCGCCAGCAACTTTCGCTGGCGCTGCTGGCCGTCATTGCGCAGCAACTGGTGCCGGCCATCGGCCAGGTGGGGCGTTATCCCGCGTTGGAGATCATGGTGGCCACGACGGCCATTCGCAATCTCATCCGCACCGCTCAGGACCACCAGATTCGCTCGCAGATCTCTACCGGCAGCGCGGACGGGATGACCACCATGGATCAATCGCTGGCCGAGTTGGTACGAACCCGGCACATCTCGCGGGAGACGGCCATGGCCCACTGCTACCACCCGGACGAGTTGCGGTCACTGCTGAATCGAAGCGCTTAATTCAGGGCTTCGACTCAGCGGCTTCGGATGGTATACTCAAGTTCGGATTGCACGTCACTCCTGTCGCACGTTTGCGTGTGTCAGGCTCCATGCGGAGGTGGCGAAATTGGCAGACGCACTAGCTTGAGGTGCTAGCGCCGCAAGGCATAGGGGTTCAAGTCCCCTCCTCCGCACCAAGTTCATAATAAAGGATTTACGAGAAGGTCAGCCCGAAATGGCTGGCCTTCTTTTTTGTCACTGTAGTGGTTTTTGCAGTGGTTGCGGGAACTCAGGAATGTGGCCCTTCTCGTCATGCTGCCCTGGCTGGGGGAAAAGCCACGCCATGGTCGCTGGCGAGAGCCGCTCAATGCGGGCGACCCCACCCCAGGTAACGACACGAGCGTAGTAGCGGTCGCCGTCGCCGGTGCACACGTCGTACACTCGGCCAACGCGCAGCCGATACTCCTTGCCGCCGCGTGCCCCAACCCCCGACAGGAAGACCCGAGCATATCTGTAATCAGGATCTGAGCCCATAATCTCGGCGACCCAGCCCTTCCCTGGGATGCAGAGATGAAAAAACTCCGGTTCCTGCCATCGGCGGATAGGCAGATCAGCGTCTGCATTTAAGTCGGACGGCGGTGGTTCGAGGAGGAGGTAGGCGTTAGGGTGCGTACTCATGCTTCGCCCCGTATCATGCGCTTAACATCCGCTGCACTAAGAACGCGCGACGGGTCATCCACGGGGCACATCTCGTCGGGGGTGACTCCCCACACCTTCTCCGCCAGCGCAAGGATCTCCTCTATCATCTCGTCGTCGCCCGGGCGCACATAGAACTCGATGGCGGACGCGTGGCCGCTGACGTCCGCCAGGACGTGACGAAGGTCTTGAAAAGTGTGATCAGCGCAGTCGTCTGAGAAGCAGGAGAAGCCAACGGAGCGCTCACTCAGGGTTATGCATGTCTTGCCCAAGTTGCCCGAGTGAGCGCGGCCAGCGAAGGGACACTCCCGGAGGGCAAAGTATTTGACCCCCTCTCTCTCGAACTCCCCGGCGATGTCCAGGTTGTCTTGGTACTCATCGAAGAACTCGTGCAGCAGCTCCTCGACGTTCTCCGCCAGCTCAGGCATGTCCGCATGTCCGCCGGTGCTCCCGCCGCCGGTGGGGATGAGCCCCGCGCGAGACGCCAGGCGGTAGATTTTTCCATGGTCGAGGGGTGCCCACTGCGCGGGGTATTCGACGACCATTGAGCGACGGTGCGGACGGTCAGGCGTAGAGGCTCCTTTGCGATTCATCGTCCCTGGAAGGCGCGAGACGCGAGCAGGGTTGCCCACCGCCGTGTCCACCTTGACCGTGGCAGAGCCGAAGGTCGCGTCAAGGTACTTGAGCACGCGGGGCCATTCGGGCGATGCGGGCGAGCAGCGGTCACCTTGAAAGTAGCAGTGATACCCATTGCCCGAGTCAACGACGATTGGCTCAGGCCAGCCCTCGCGGCGGAGGTAGTCACGCACGCGGAGCAGGCACGCGTAGGCCGCTTTTTTTTCACCCTGCGTGGCGCAAACGCCTGCGGGCCGAATGGGGTCAAAGTCCAGCAGGTAGAGGGTTCGCTGGGCAACGTCCCTGTCCCTCGTCGTGCGCACCCGCGACCGCACCGAGTTCGCTTTGAAGTCACCTATGCGGGAGGCGGCGACCGGGTCGATCGGATTAATGGTGAAGTAGACCGCCGCCGCCTCCGGCCATTCGGTGTCGATCTCCTGCGCGACAACGGCCATCTTCCGGAGGTCGGTGAAGCGCCCGGCGACGATGGATCCGTCCTTGAGCATGACGCGCAGCTCGACTATGTCGCCGGGACCAAACACCTCGGTGAGGAAACAAACGGTGTGAACAAACATCACGCTGCCTCTTTTTTTGTCACGGGCACGGTGGGCAGCTCCACGTCATCGAACGCCTCACCCTCCAGCTCGGGCAGCCTATATTTTCCCGTCCGGCGGGGCTTCTCCCCCTTTGTCTCAATGACCAGCTCCTCCAGCGTGCCCACACGCACCAGCGAGTCAACGATGCGAGTAAGTACGCTACCGTATTTGCGGGAAAAATTGCGGAGTTTTACAAGGCGGGGCAGCACAACCCAGCCGCCCTCGACCACGGGGCGATAGCCGGTCGTCAAGGGAGTCCCCGCCTTGTCGGCGGCAAAGGCAACCTCAATCGCGTCGAGCAGGACGCCCGTAACGACGGCGTCAGGGTTGCGACCGTCGCCCGCCGAGTACGCGCCCCGAATGGCCATCTGCCATTCGGCGAAGGCGAGGGCGGCGGCCAGGCCCTCCTCCGTTACCTCGACGTCACCGTTGGCGGAGGCGGTGATGACGGCCACTCTCATGGCAATCTCCAAGCAACGTCCCGGGTTTACACCTTGGTCGCGCCACTTGTCCTCCCACTCATCGACCTCCGCATGACGCGCGGGTGAGAATGACACGGCACCCGTGGGGAGCAGTGGGTTCGTGCTCGTTTCCTGGCGGGCGAGCGGTTCGTCGTCAAAAAAGCAGGGGATGGTCTTCGTGAGGGGGGTGGGCGACCACTGTCGTTCCCAGCGCCAGTCGCTGGGGAAAGGGGCGAGGATCAGGCGTGAGAGAAAGCCATCCTTGGAATCGGAACCGAATCGCTCCCCAAACTCCGATGGGTCGTCAAGCGTGAGGTTGCCCAGCAGTGACACGCGGGCGTTGATGGCGCACTCCCCGTGCTTGTCAGCGACTGAGTAGCGGTCGCGGATGTAGAGCGTGTTGAGCGTATTGCGGAGGGAGCTTCCTTCGATCGCCATCTTTTTTAACATGGCGATCATCTCGTCCACCACGAGGACGCCGGGGGTGGGGACGGCTGGGGGTGCGTCCTTCCGGTCAAGCCCCTGGCGGAATAAGGCGAGGACGCCCCGGTCGGAGGCGGCGGTGCACTCCAGCAGGCGGTCGTAGTCGTAGAAGAGTGCCTGCCGGGCGCGATCGACCACGAGCGACTTTCCCGCGCCACCGTTGCCCAGCAGCAGGGCGTAGAGCGTGGGCCGGGGGTTGGGGCTGCCCTGAGTGATGTTGACGCCCTGCCCCGCGTAGAGCGCCAGCAGGCTAACGTAGGCCGGGCCGAGCGGCGACTGGAGCGTAGGGGCAATGTCCCCGAGGACGCCATACCGCGCCGCGTCGGGCATCGCGTGGGTGTAGGCGGGACAATTAGCGGGAACAGGCACGTGGAGCCTCCTTTTGATCGGGGGATTTAAATCCCCCACACCCAGGCAATCGACAGTTCATTTCTTTGTTTAACTTTGATTGTTGATAACAAAGAGGTTGGGAAGGCAGGCCACTATATATAGTGGTGACCGGTAGATGCACCACAAGAAAATAATTAAAAGTTTTTTGCAGTAAGCGCGAGACGGGTAAGCGCGAGACGGGTAAGCGCGAGACGGGTAAGCGCGAGACGGGTAAGCGCGAGACGGGTAAGCGCGAGACGGGTAAGCGCGAGACGGGTAAGCGCGAGACGGGTAAGCGGGCGTCACGGGCGTCACCCCGGCGTCACTTTTAGTGAAGTTGGCGATCCCATTTGGAATCAACAATATAGCCCGTTTTTACGTTATGCGGGCGTCACTAAGGTGAAGCTGGGGATCCCCTTTAGAATCTAGTACTTATATAGAGAAAGAGAGAGAGATATATATATTTTAAATACATAGGGGGGGTGGACTGCTTATCCCCTCTTTAATAGGCGATGCACTCTCTGTTAATAGGAAAAATACCAAGGCAATCGTTTTTCGGCCACTTTTTTCGCGTAAACCCATGATTCCAAACTGGATCGGCGGATTCACCCTAGGTGACGCCGGGGTGACGCCGGGTGACGCCCGTGACGCCCGCGTCCTGCTTCATGCGTAAACCATTGATTCCAAACTGGATCGGCGGATTCACCGTTTTACGCCCCGCGTCCTGCTTCATGCGTAAACCCATGATTCCAAACTGGATCGGCGGATTCACCGTTTTACGCCCCCGCCTCCGCCTACCCGTCTCCGCAAAAAACACAGTGAACGAAAAACGAACTATCGATCCTCTAGGTAGAGGAACAAAAAATGTCCGACCGCTCAAGCCTTTTCCGTTTCGACCCTGCCAACGAGCAGGTAGACGCAGATCCATCGCTGCAACGCCTCGTAACCAAACTCCGCTGCCATTGTTGGCCCGAGACCCGCATGCGTGCCTTGCTGGCAAACGTGCCCCCGGAAATCGCCGAGCAGGCAATCGCCGGTGACCAGGCTCTCCCGCCTACGTACATCGCCGCCACAGCCGCGATACACAACCCGGACCTCCGACAGGATGCGCTCGTAGCCTTGCTGACCCTGAAGCCCGCGACCGCCCTTGAGACGTCCGCAATAGTGCAGCGAGTCCAGTGGGCTCATCACCGCCGCCAGCGCCGCGAGCAGCGTTACTTCGCGTCCCCGCAGGCAGCCAAGGAAGCAGCGGAAGAAGCAGCGCTCGAAGCATCCGCTGACGCTGGCCGAGCAACGCCCATCCTGGAAGCCGCCGTGCGCCTGCCAGCCGCCCTCAGGACGGTTATTGTGATGCGCTTCGTGAGCGACCTCAACGTCGCCGAGACGGCTGAGCGCCTGGGAGTGTCTGAGGCAACTGTCGTCCGGCGCACAAAAAAGGGACTCGAAAAAATAAAAGAAAAAATGTCGCAAACAGTGACCTCTAAACAGTGATCTCGACGCCTCTATATACAGGGAGGCTCTTCCGCCGCGCCAACCCCCATCCGGGGGTTCCCTCCCACCGCCCCGCGTCCATCGCCAACCGGCAACCAAATAGAGGAGCCTCCCATGACACCGAGCACGAAACAACCCAGAGAGCCAAAGAAAATATCCAGGGTAAAGCTCAGCGACACATCCGCGCATCCGGATCACCTGTTTACCGCTCGGTACGTCGAGCTGGGGTTGATCGAAGATGCTGCCATCCTCAACGCCTGGTCGCCCACACAAAGGAAAACAGCCACCCTATAACCGGGCGAGCAAAAGGAGACACTATGAATCACATTATTTGCGCCACGATCAGCGTCACACTGGGGGTCACCATCGGCTACTCCGTCGGCTGCCTGATCGTCCAGCAGATGGAGCGTTACGTTGCCCAACGCCTAGGGAGCGGCCAGTGATCGACCGCATCGTGCATGCACTCGGCGAGATCCCCGATCATGTTCAGGCGCTGGCGCTCATCGCACTCGGCGCGGGCATCTCCATCATCAAGGGACAGCATGATACGGGCCAGGCGCTCATCGCAGCGGGTCTCGCGATGTGGAAAGGCAGACAGTAAACAATGCCCAGCACCCCAGGCGGTACGTGTAGGGCGACCACATGTGCCGCCCGCGCAACAACAAATGGATACTGCGACAAGCACCAGAACACAAAGCTAGAGCAAAGGCGACTTTACGACCGCTATCGAGCCGATGATCCAATTAGGCCGCTATATAAGTGCCAACGCTGGCAACGAGTAAGGCAAGCAGTTTTCCAGCGGGATGTACTATGTCGATCGTGTGGGCATGCAGCCGCAACCGAATGTGATCACATACTCGCCGCCCGGATAGTGCTGGACAACTGGGGCAAGGATGCCTTCTATGATCCTGACCGGCTGCAGGGATTATGTCACCGTTGCCACAGCACGAAGACAGCGCTCGAATCAGGTTGGACAGGGCGCAAAGGAACCAAGGTCGAAGACTTGGGTGATCGCCACCATACAACCGTTGTGTGTGGTCAAGCAGGGTCGGGTAAAACAACATACGTCGAGCACAATAAGTCCGCGAACGATTTGGTTTGGGATTACGACGTTATTATGGCCGAAATTACTGGCCTGCCTATCCATCAATCGCTTCCAGGCGCGGTTGGTAGCGTGCTGGCGAACAGGGATCAATGGATCGAGGCGACGAGGCACACAAGCAACCACTGTTGGCTGATCGTAAGTAACCCCAAAGCGGCCATCGTGTCTATGATGCGGGATGCTGGTGCAACCATCACCGTTATGGATACGGACGACGCTGAGTGTCAGCGTCGCCTGCGAAAACGCTTCATCGACGAGACGATGACGCAATAACACATTCATCATCATTCGTTTATCGCCCCCGTGGTCGGCGGTGGTCGTCATAGATCGATTGACACTACCCGTGGGGGTTCGATTCTTTGCGACCACTACCTGTGGGCCCCGACGCCAGCGGGTTTTTCACACATAACCGCTATTTGAGTTCAATCAAAATGGGCCGAAACAGAACACCAACCGCCATCCTCGATGCGAAAGGGGGCTTCCTCACCCACAAGGATCGCCAACGCCCGCGCGAGCCGATCTCCACCAAGCCGATTGGCTCTCCGCCGAAAAGTTTCAGCGCAGCAGAGAAGAAAGTGTGGAAGGAGCTGGCTGGCCAGGCGTGTCCCGGCGTCCTTCTCGAATCGGATCGACTGCTATTTGCCGTCCTCGTCCGACTCGCCACTAAGTTCTACGCACGCGAACAAATGATGGGTACGGAAGTCTCCCAACTGATCACGTTGTCGAGTAAGTTTGCCATGAATCCCGCTGACCGATCCAAAGTGGAAGTGGAGCGGCCGAAGTCTTCGTCCCTCACTTCGTTCCTGGCTGCCAGGCCCACCACCGCTGATCCACCGGCACCGCCAGTCAATTAGCCGACCCAAAGTTTAACGATGCTGCCCGGCGATTCCAACGAACCGCTGGGGCAGACGCGTGCCTATCGGTGCTCCATTGAGCGCGAAGGGTAACACCCAAAAATGAGGAACACCCCCAATGAACACAGCCGCCCTTAATACCCGCAAGAAGGAGATCCTCTCCGCGCAGGAAACGATGCTCCGCAATGCGGTTGATACCAAGACCTCTCTGTCCGCCGCAGACGAGTCAGCCTTCGCCAATATGACGAACGAGCTTGATGCGATCAACACGAACCTCACCAGATACGCAGCTATCGAGAGGGGAAAGACGGAAGTTGCTGCTCCTCGGAGCGATGCGGTCATCACCGACGCCTCCGCCTCCAAGTTCTACGCGATGGGCGGGTATCGTACTCCAACAGCGATGGTCAATGCGACACCCGAATATGTCCAGGGTTTCTGGCAGAGCCTCCGGAGCAAGTCTGACCACGAGCGTTTCCTTATCCAGAACGCATCTCTGGGCGAGAGTGGATCTGCCTCGGCCGGTGGAGCTTTGGTCCCTGTCTCGACCGATCCGAGCATCCCCGCGCTGGCAATCGAAGAAACGATTGCGCGTAGTCTGAGCCGTGTGATCACCACGCAGATGAACCTCAACCTGCCCTACCAGGCAGCGTTGACGGTGGCTGCGCTCAAGCCAGAGTCGTCCAGCTCGGGTATCAACTCGTTCGCTTCGAACGCGCCGGGATTCAACACGACGACCCTGGCTTCGTATGTTGTGGGTGACAGCGTGACTGCATCCTGGGAACTCCTCCAGGACGCTAAGGCAGCGGCGGACTTCATTACCATGGATCTCGCCCGCTCCATTAGAGTGAAGGAAGAGAACCTCTTCGTCACCGGCACGGGTGTTGGTCAGCCGCAGGGTTACCTGGGCAACGCAACGGTCGCCGCTGGTGCTTCCATTACTGCCGGTGCTGCGACACTGGGTATCGATCCGATCATCGACGTCATGGGGAGCCTGAATCGCGCCTACTACGCGGGTGCGCAGTGGCTGGTCAACAGGCAGGAGTTCAATCGCCTGCTGAAGGCTCAGGTCGCCGCGAACCAGTACCAGACTTTTGTGACGTTTGACCCGAACGGGGCAGCTCGCCTTTTCGGCTACAACGTTGCGTTCTCGGCGGAGATGCCCGTGTTTGCAGCGTCGCCTGCCACAGAGGGCGCGTGGTTGTTCGGAGACTTCAACGCGTTTGCCGTCATCGGTGACCGTGGCGACAGCAACATCCGGATCAAGGTGCTTGATCAGGTGTCCGCACTCAATGGGCAGACTGTCGTCCTTGGTTACCGCCGCACCGACCAGCGCGTCCTGCTCGGTCAGGCTGTCGTGCAGCTTTCGACCAACGGCTAACCCCAACTCACATGGAGCCTCACCCAATCGGGTGAGGCTCTGTGCGCTCTCATTGTGTCAATTTCTATGCTCAAAATAACGGCCACGGCGCAAGAGTACATCGACGGCGTGCGCGACGGTTCCGTCGTTGTTGGGCCGTGGATCCGCAGAGCGATCCAGCGTCACATCGACGACCTGAAGCGCGACGACATCTACTTCGATCCCGCTGCCGGGCAATACGTGATCGACTTCCTGGAGACGTATTGCATCCCCTCTGCCCAAACAGAACCCATGGTGTTGATGCCCTGGCAAAGAGCCATGCTCCACATCGTCTACGGTTGGAAACGACTGGATGGCACCCGCCGCTACCGCCGCGCATATTGCGAAGTCGGCAAGAAGAATGGCAAAACCGGCCTCTGCGCCGGTCTCGTAGTGCTGCATCTGATCGCTGATGGCGAACTAAGCGCCCGCGTGTATTGCGCAGCCACTGCGATGAAGCAAGCACGGGAAGTTTTCGGCGAAGCAGTTGCGATGCGGGATAAGCACCCCGAGCTTGCGGCTACGATCAAAAAGTACGGTGAATCCCCCGTGCTGAGCCTCTACGACCCAGCCACCAACTCGCGCCTGAGTCCACTGGCGCGTGGAGCAGACAGCTCCGATGGTGCAATCGTATCGGCGGCTATCCTCGACGAGTTACATCGATGGAGCCTGTCCAATAATCTCTGGTCGATTCTCCGATACGGTGGAGACACCCGCAAGCAACCCCTGCTATGGGCCATTACCACTGCAGGCTCATCGGCCAATAAGTCCACGCTCTGCTGGGCTGAGCACGAGTACGGTACCCGCATCCTGGATGGCATGGTCACCGACGACGAAGTAGCCGTATTTATCTTCTCACTCGATAATAAAGATGATTACAAAGATCCCGCGAACTGGGTAAAACCCAACCCCTCTCTCGGGTACATCCTCCCTGTTTCCACGCTGGAGAATCAATTCGCCGAATCGCAAGGCAAACCCGCCGCGCTCGGCGAGTTCAAGCGTTTCCGGATGAACATTTGGAACGACGAAGTTTCAGACCCCGCCATCAGCATTGAAATGTGGGACGCCTGTTGCACAGAGGACGCGACTACCCACCCCGACCCTAAGTTGATGCGTGAAGAACTTATTGCTTCCCTGCAAGGTCGAACCTGTTTTGGGGGAATTGATTTAGCCCCTAAAATCGACACTTCTGCGCTTGTTTTACTGTTTCCGCCGGTTAAAACAGATGAAAAGTGGTCAATTCTTGAGTATTTCTGGTGTCCTGCCGACAACATCTCAGAGCGCGTCAAACGAGACAAGGTACCGTACGACCTCTGGGCGGATGCTGGATTCATCGTGCCCACACCTGGCAACCTGACGGACGTAAGGTACATTGCCGACCAGATCACGGCGATCAGCAAGCAATTCGATTTGAAAGAAATTGCCTACGATCAAGCCTGGTCCTCCGAGCTGGTACGAATGCTTGAAGAGGGCGGATTTCCAATGAGTAAGCTCATTGATTATCCCCAGTCGCACGCGAAGATGAATGCACCATGTCAGGAGTTTATGCGCAAAGTTATCCGTGCTGACTTTGAGCACGCGGGTAACCCGGCGATGCGCTGGCAAATATCCAATCTTCGCTGGAACACCCAACCCGGCACGGGTTTCATCAAGCCAGCGAAGGATCGCAAACGCGAAAAAATTGATGGTCCAGCGTCGCTACTTATGTCGCTTGCCCGAGCAACCGACCCCGAGAATCAGATCAAACCCAAGAAAACGTTCTGGGTTGTTTCGGCCTGACCCCCATTAGAGAGAAAACATGAACTTCTTCAGTCGCATGAAATCGAGCTGGGCAAACACCTTTCAGAACAGCACCATGAGTACGTTTGCCTCGCCGTCGTCGGAGTTGGTTCACGCTCTCGTTGGACTGCCTGCCGCAGCCGGTAAAGTGGTTACCCGCGAGACTGCGCTGCGAGTTGCCTCCTTTCTCGGCGGCGTCAAGATGATGGCGAATGACATCGCCAAGATGCCGCTCATCCTGAGGAAAACAAAGATCGTGGATGGCAGGCAGCGAACCCAGCCCGCCTTCGATAACCCTCTCTACACGCTGCTGAAAGATTGTCCCAACGAGTATCAAACCTCTTACCAGATGAGGTGGTTCCTCGCGTCCCAACTCATCATGGCGAGCAACAGCTACTGCCAGATCATTCGCGATCAGGCAGGCGATCCGCTTTCCTTGGTCCCCCTAAACGCATGGCATACTCATCCTCATTGGGACCGCACAACGAATCCCCCTACGCTGCGTTATCGCTATACCCAGGGAGGCGAGGCTGGGACACGGGAGTTCCTCCCCAGTGAGATTTGGCATGTATCAGCCCTTAACTTTGAGGGCTTTGGCCTGGAGGGTAGCCAACTCATCCTCCTTGCAAAAGAGGCGCTCTCACTCCTGATGGCGGCTGAAGAAGTAGCTGGACGAAACTTTGCCAACGGCCTGGGAATGGGCGGCTTCATCAGCTTCCCGGATGTGGACAATGCACCGTCTGAGGCCGAAGCGCAAAACATCGTTGATCGCTTGAAGCGCGACTTCAGCGGATCCCAGAACGCGGGAAAGTTCAGCATCATCCCCGGGGGCGGCAAATGGGAGAAGATGACCTTCAACGCCCAGGAGTCGCAGCTACTCGAATCGCGCAAATGGTCAGAGCAGGAAGTGATCCGCCTGTTAGGCGGAGCACCGCTTCTCGTCAAAATGGGACTGGGTGAGCAGAACTCTACCTATGCCGCCAGCGCTGCCTTCCTCGACGAATACTTCAATACGACGCTGCTGCCCTACACAACCTCGATTGAGCAGAGCATCACGCGAGATCTCATCCCGCGAAAGCAGTGGGGCAAGCTGTACGCGAAGCACTCTGCGGACATCATCCTTCGTGGCTCTCCTGAAGACCGGGCAAAGACTAACGCCATCTTAATTAACTCGTACCAAATGACGCCCAACGAGGCACGGGCCATCGAAGATCGGGACTCAATTGAAGGTGCCGACTTCCTCGCTGGTCCCGCCAGTGGAGCCATTTACGATCCGAGCAACGGCGAGTTCTTCATTCCGGGTCAGAAGCCCCCATCGGCCTCCGACCCCGACGACGCCAACGAGAACACCGGCGTAGAAGATCCCGACGAACCGGACACCGCTGGTGACGGCGACGGCAACACGGAGCCCCCAACAAAACCCCTTGCAGCCAGGGCAAGATTACAGGCACTCGCCGCGAGTATGGCGGATCGTGTGTTGCGCAAAGAGGCCAAGGGCAAACTCGACGCGAAGTTTGTGGCCGATGTGCTCAACATCAGCATCGAGCAGGCGGCCGATTACGTAGCAAGACGTCCGGACATGGATGAAGCACAAGCCCGCGCAGCTCTTACAGCTCTGGGCACAGGAGACACCAATGCACAAACAGCCTAAGTTCTTCAACGCCAGTCACGCGGACGACATTCTCTCCCTCAGCATCTATGGTGCCGTCGGTGAGGATATGTATGGTGAGGGCATCAGCTCACAGACAGTCAGCAACGCACTCAAGACGCAGTGCAAGTCCATCACCGTCCACCTCAATAGCCCAGGCGGCAACGCATTTGATGGAGTTGCCATCTACAATCTGCTCCGAGCGAGCGGCAAGCCCGTCAGCGTAGTGGTTGAGGGTATGGCTGCGTCGGCTGCGTCAATTATTGCGATGGCAGGCGACACGATCACGATGGCTACCGGAAGCGTGATGATGATCCACGAAGCGATGTCGATGGCCTTTGGCAACGCAGACGAAATGACAAAGATGGCTGAGACGCTGACCACGGTTACGTCGGGCATTGCCGACATCTATGTTGCCCGCACTGGAATCCCGAAGGCTGAAATCTTGCAAATGCAGAACGTCGAGACCTGGATGACTGCTGATGAGGCAGTTGCCAAAGGCTTCGCGACCGATGTCAGCAAAGCCAAGGCCGTGAAGAACGAGTTCAAGCTCGATGCGTTCAGCAATGTACCAGCGAGTCTCACCGCTGCTGCTGATGTGATCCCCGATGACCCGGACGATGATCCTGCGGATGATCCTGATGATTGCGGGTGTGACTGTCCACAATGCGAAGCCAATCATTGTGAGATCTGCAGCGACGATGACTGCACTGATCCCGTTTGCGACTGCTATAACCAGCCCGCCAACAAGGCAGCGGCCGTTGCAGCTCAGCTCACCCTGCTCGCTCACCAGTTCGAGATCAATAAGCGGAAGTAATCGGAGCGCCCATGTATCAGAAAGTCATCACCCAGCGGACACAACCTGTCGTCACCCCGGCGCAACTTGCCTCGTTCGGCAGGTTTGACCTGCCCCTGCAATATGTAGCGGGCAGCTCCCCACTGGTGCTCACGGACGACTACGCGATGCTGCTCGTGTACATCGAGGCGGCAACGGACGAAGTGGAGTCCATGGCCGCCCAGGCATGCCTCAATGAGCAGATCGTCGAGACCTATGACTATTTTCCGGGACAGTCGGACCCACGGCAGGAGATGTTAGCGCTTAACTACGCCTACCTGACAAACTTGTGGTGGTACGGCTTTCCAACCATCGACTCGATTGAACTGATCCGGCGTCCAGTGATCGTTCCGTCCGGCTCACCGGTGGTCAACAATGTAACTGTCAATTACTACGACGAGTCGGGCACGCTCCAGACGCTTGATCCATCCACTTACTCGGTCGCATACGACAAGATCAACATCAACATGGGCCAAGTCTGGCCCCTGACGGACAGACGTCAGGATTGCATTCAGATCACCTACTGGTCTGGATATTCAGCGAGTGATCCAACGCAGGTGCCAGCACGGCTGGTAATGGCGATCCTCTACCTGGCGAACCACATGTACAACGTCCGCCAAGTTGTATCCGTGGAGGCGACAAGCGAGGTTGCATTCACGCTGCATCGGATGCTGCATACATTCAAGTCGGACCGACTGCCGAGGTAACCCTGATGAAACTACCGAAGCAGCCATGGGGTACCCGGTACAACGGTTCCACCGACTACAACACGCAAGTTAGCTTTACGCAGCCGAACAGAGGCAACGCTGCAGATGGAACACCGCTGCCTGAGGTTGTAGTAGCTACCACATGGGCGAAAGTGGTGATGTGGCGTGGCAAACAAGAGGACAAGGCATCCACCCTGGAGTCCGTCTCCAGTTATCAGATTGTGATCTGCTACCCGAAGACGTGGAACTTGGATACTGGCATGAATATCCTTGTGCGCGGCCAACGCCATAACATTGAGAGCTTTTCGGACCCCGATGGCACTCGCAATGAATTACAGATATGGACGTGGGTTGGATCTGACACGGTGACCCAGTGATCGAACAGGGACTATTTCAACTCGTTACCTCCGACCCCGGCGTGCAAGCAGCCGTTGGCGTCGACGCCAACGGCATAGCGAGCGCTTATTGGGTGCTCGCACCACAAGGAGTCCCCGTCCCCTACCTGGTGTTTAGCCGGATCGGTACAACGGATACCTACGACATGGCCGGTTCCATTGGATTCAGGGAAGCGAAGTTTCAGGTGGTGAGCTACTCCAGCGCCTACTATGGCAGCCGCAATATGTCCAAAGCTGTCCGCCAATTATTGCAGGACTACGCGGGAACGCTCCCCGACACTAACTCTACCGTTGTGCAAGCGGTGGTCATCGACAAGGATTGGGACGCACGTTACGAAGAGGGTTCCAAGGCGTTCATTTTCGGCGCATATCTACAATTCAGGGTCTGGTACTACGACAAATGAGCGACACCAGCGAAATCGAAGGTCTGGCAGAGTTAAGCAACCTGCTCACCGAGCTTACTCCGCGAGCGGCAAAGCGTTATTTGAGTCGAGTTGCTGAGCCTGCCGCTCAAGTTGTCCTGGATGCGATGGCGGAGACGGTCCCAGTCGGTGTGGGCATCCTCGAAGAGCAACTGGGATGGCGCAAGCACTGGGGTACAGATGGCGACCAGACAACCATGGAAATAGAGATTGGCCCACTCAAGCCCGCGTTCTGGGGATCGCTGCAGGAGTTTGGCACGCACACCCAGCCCGCCACTCACTGGTTTGGTGAAGCATGGATGGGATGCCGCGATGAAGTGCTCAATGTATTTGCAACGGAGGCGGCTGAATTATGCACGCACCTCAAAAACAGGAAAGGTTGATGCATGTCTGAGTTACCCAAAGTCAGTGGAGTTCTGCTGGTTGGCTACGGAGATACATACTTCCGTGTCGCCGCTGCAGCCTTCCTTGCTTCTACCTACGAGGGTGAGCTTGAGTTGGTCATTCTCGACAACAACGAGACGCCCATTGAGGATATGATCCCCGACGATCCTCGCGTTCACTACTTCCGCTGTGACCGGATGCATATCGGCGCACTGCGCAATCTCGGAGCATCCTACGCAACCGGGGAAATTATCCTCGCTTTGGACGAAGATGATTGGAGCCATCCTGACCGCGTAACGCAGCAGGTAGATCGCCTGATGAGCACGGGCAAAGCGGTCACGGGATTTCACAGCTTGCTGTATTACGACACGCGAAACAGCGCAACGTATCGCTATTACTATGAGCCCAACCGACCCCACCCGCCGTATGCGTGTGGTTCGAGTCAGTGTTACCTCAAGTCCTGGTGGGAGGAGCACAAGTTCCCCGAGTCTGGCGTAGAGGATTACCCCTTTCAGGCGGAGGCGCTGAGTCACAACCAACTCGATAGTGTGGACGGCGCTGAATCGTTAGTTGCCAGAGCCCATGTAGGAAGTCTCTGCACACCGACGCAACTTGGCATCCACCGCCAGTTTCCCTCAGTCGCCAAAGATGCTTTACCCGCTGAGTTCTATGCTGCGGTTGCCTCGAAGGCAACCGCGAAACCTTCCACGAAATTGAAGTCCACAAAGAAGTAACAGGAGCCTACCATGTCCACCCCCATTACTGGCATCGGCGCAGCCTTTGAGTTTGCGACCGTGCTTAGCCCCACTACGTTCACCACCCTGGCGGGCGTCGATACGATCACCCCTTCCGGCGACAAAGTAGTCACGGAAAAGACCACCACGATGGCCACGGTGGACGGAGTGGATACCTTCATCTCCTCCACGCAGGATCCCGGTGCTTTCGATGTCAAGGGCTTTTTCCTGCCCGGCGACACAACGCAGGTGGCTCTGGAAGCTATCCGGCTGTCCGGCGCAGCCGTTCCGATGAAGGCCACCTACGGATCGAGCAACAGCATCTCCTTCACGGGAATTATTGAGTCGCTTACTCCCACTTTCCCGCTCGAAAAGCCCGCACGGCTGGATATCAAGATCAAAGTATCCGGGCCGAAGGTGTACGTGTAATTCAACCCCGACATGGTGGGGGCGCAAGCCCCCTCCTGCACCCTTGGATCCATAACAGAAGGACACTATGCCCGACGACCTCGTACTCAAGCTGGCGATCACGCCACATTTTGCCATCAGCATCGACAAAGAAGACGGTACGCCGCCGGAAGTGTGGAAGCTCTGCCTCGACTACCGCGCCCTTGCCCGGATAGAGGAAGCTACCGGCCTCGACTTGAAGAAAGTGTCCGACTGGAACAACCTCAGTTCAGGCAAACACTTCCCCAAGATTGTGTGGGGCGCATTGCAGCGGTTCAATCCCGATGTGGATGTAGAGCGCGTCCTGGACATCCTCAATCCAGAAGCGCAGCGCATTCTCTCGGACAGAATGTTTGAGTTGTGTTTCCCCGGTGCGCGTGAGGCTTACCAGAAAGTGCTTGATGCTCAAGCGGCGGGTGAAACTGCCGACCCAAACGTGCCAGCGGTCTCAGTGACCACATAGAGACCGCACCCGAAACATGGGTTGAGTATTACGCGATGGCGAGGTTCGATCTGGGCATCACGCTCGATGAGTTCTGGGACTTAACTCCGGGCATGTTTCAGGCGCTGTGCAAGCGACGGAACATAGCCATCCGCTACGACCGCTACGCATCCGCCCTAACCGCATCCGCCGTCTATAACGTTCATCGCGGAAGCGCAGATGATCCGGTGGTTGTCGCCTACGACTTCATCCGCCCGGAAGCAGAGGCAATTGCGCTGCAGAAGGTACGCGATACCCAGCGCTACGTGAAGCAGGTGATCGGACAGCTACCCATGTCCACACCCCGCGCCAAATACCTTGAAATCCGCGACAAAACAATTGCTGATCTCAGGGTGAGCGGACACAGCAACGCCGAAGAGTTATTCGACCAGGTATGGCCCCACCTAAAACCCACGGAGGCCGAGAGGCAAGGATAAATGTCCGAAGTAGGCGCACTCATCGTCAAGTTGCAGGCTGAGACTGCCCAGTTCCGCGAGGACATGGGCAAAGTCAAAGGCGATCTGGACGACCTCAAAGGTAAGTCCGGTGACGCTGGCCGAGGAATCAAGACTTCGATGACGGAGGCGCGTGGTGGACTCATGCTTGTGGAGGAGTCGGTTGGCGTCAAGCTACCCCGGCACCTCACCAACCTTATCGCGCAGATACCCGGTGTGGGCGCAGCGTTTGCCGTTATGCTGCCTATTGCAGGTGTGGTGGTAGCGATTGAGATCATCAGCAAGCTTGTGCAGGAGCACCACAAGCTCCTGGAGGAGCAGGACAAGATACAGTCCGCGCAGGCTGGACTATCGGGCACCATCGGGACCACGATGCGTGGTCTGCAAGAGAAGCTGCTGCAAGCTGGCAAAGCGGCGGATGAACTGAGCGGCAACCACCTGGCAGCCGTCAAGAAAGAGCTTGAGTTAATTGATGACCAGTCCCTCACCGAACTAGCGCAAACATTTGACACGCTTGCTCGCTCGGCCGAGGCATCCTTTGCCACGCTAAAAGCTCACTGGTACGAGTTTAGTGCTGGATCCGAAGGTGCGAAACACTCACTGGAAACATTCCAGGCTCAGTACGAGATGTTGCTGAATACGGGCAAGTCCGGGGAGGCGAACAAACTCCTCGACGACAAGATTACGCGCGAGCGCACCATCCTTAACCTGCAGGAGCAAGCTGCGAGTACCGAAGGCTCTGGTATGCAGCAGATGGCGCGTAGGGCAAACGCCATCAAAGCGATGGTTGCTTTGACGGGCCAAGTCGTCGACTACGACGACAAGGCCTTGTCCTCTGAGCGTGACATGGTGGACGTCCTTCAGGCTCAGGTGACCGCCCGCTCTACCATCGCGCAGACGGCAAAGATTCAAAAGCATACAGCGCAGACCAAAGGCAACACGACCTCGCTCAGCGAGGAAGCGGCCCTGCAAAAGCTGGTGACGTCTGGCATTGAAGCTCACTCGCAGGCGCTCATCAAACTCGCTCGGGCGAAGGCAGAGACAACCATCGCTGCCTCCAAGGGAGGTGAGGACCAAAGCGACGAGCAGCAACTTGCCGCGAAGAAGGCCGCCATCGAAGGACAGCGTGATGACTCCATCGCGGCTGCGAACGTCGCTCTGGCAGCCAAGGAAGCAGCTTACAGAGCGGACGTAAAAGCCGCCGGTGCAAACGTCGAGAAGAAGAAAGAATTGGAGGCAGCGTGGGCCAACGATGTACAGGCCAACTCGGATGCCATCGTGCAGTTCACTGCCGACGCCAATAAACAGATTGTCGCCGCCAATCGGACCGCTGCCAACGACCGTGCGGCCTCCGACAAGGAGTATGGTCAGACGGTAGCTAACTCGGCTCTGCAGATAGCCGAACTCCGGTCGTCACTCACCCGCAAGGCCGCCGAGCAGGACGCAAGTAATCAACTCACTCTCCACCACGCGACCTACGCTCAACTCCTCAAGGCTGCACAAAACGCCGCTCAGGCTGAAACGAATGCGGAGGTCGCCGGATACAACGCTCGAATCAAGGCGCTGGATCAGCATGACAAAAACTATGCGAAGAACGTGGAGCAGTTGCAGACCGAAGTAGCGAAGGCGGAACTCAGGGGGCAGGCGGAACAGACGAAGATTATTACCAAGGCACAGCATGACCAGGCTATGGTGATCATGGAAGCGCAGAGCCGGATGAGAAATGCTCTCGCGTCGGACGTTGCCCACAGCATCGTCCAGAACAAGAATCTCGGCGAGTCCTTCATGCAAACAGGCCAACAAATGGCCGAACAAATGATCAAGAATCTACTCGTCTCCGAGATGACTGCGGATCAAACGAAACTCGTCAACGCCAAGAAGGCGGCTGGTGATAGTTACACCTGGGCAGCGGGATGGGGCGGTCCAATCGCGGGCGGCATTGCTGCTGCTGCTTCCTTTGCCGCTGTCATGTCGTTCGAGGTAGGCGGCAAAATTCCTGGTTCCGGTCCTGTACCGATTACAGGTCACGGCGGCGAAACAGTTGTGACGAAGGCATTGACTGACCGAGTCGAGTCCTCCGAGCGCAACAGGTCGGGCGGTGGTGGTGGCGGTGACACGCACATCCACTACTCTCCCCAAGTCAACGCCGTCGACGCGACGAGCGTCGACAACATGCTGACCAAACATGCCTCCGTTATTCAACGTCATGTCGCAGCCGCGATGAGGAAATCCAACCGATGAGCTACGTGATTATGCCCCCCATGCCCATGAGCATGAGCGCGGGACTCAAGAAGAACCCGCATTTCAACAGCATCCGGTTCAAAGGCCCCGCTGGAATCAATGCTGCCGTTGCGTTGAAACCCTACCCTACCTGGGAGTTCGAGTTTTCGCTCGATCACATCACCGGGCACGAACATACAGCAGCGTCAACGGTAGCCCAGATGCTCGGCACATTCATGGCAACGGCTGGTGGTGCAAACCTATTCCTGTTTACGGACCCACAGGATAATACCGTATCCGGCGCTCAGTTTGGCGTCGGCAATGGAACGAGCACAGCCTTCCAGCTTAGCCGCAACATCGCAGGTGCAGTCGATATTATCCAGAACCTCAACGGTTCGCCGTCGATCTACGTCGGTGGAACACTCACCGCTCCCACATCGATCTCCGCTACCGGTGTAGTTACTTTCGCAACGGCACCGGCGGCCGGTGCGGTCCTCACCTGGTCGGGTAGCTTTTATTATCTGTGCCGGTTCGACAACGACTCGATTGATGCAACGCGCAGCTACACGATCAACTCAGGTGTTGACCATTGGATGATCGCGGGCATCAAGTTTTCCAGTGAGTTTGCGCCGGGCGCAACCACGTACGGCATCATCGCATTGCCGGGAGGTCAGTAGTGAAAAGGCTCATGCCCGCATCGCTCATCACGTATCTACAGAGCAATCCCAACTGCACACGTGCGGATCTGTTCACCATCACGCTTCCCAACGGGGAATACCTGCTCGCAACTGACGGGCAATTCGACATCACGATTCCGTCTGGTACCCCAGGCTGGAATGGAGCAACGACCACCTACTCCGCTGGCCTCTGGGGTAACTGGAGCAGGGGATCGATTACCTCAGAGGCCAGCTTTGGTCTCGGCTCAAACACAATGGACCTGACCTGCGTGCCCCAGCAGGGAACGCTGTATCCGGGACTGCCTACCGGACTCCTTCACGCTGCGCTCAATGGCTTGTTTGACGCGTGCGCCATCACGGTAAACACGGTGTACATGCCCACCGGGGAATACGGAAACGTGAGCTATGGCGTGGAGACAAAGTTTGCAGGGCAGATCACTTCGATTGGCGATATCAGCCGGACGAGCGTGAAGTTTACCTGTGCTGACTACCTCTACTTGCTGAATATCAAAGTTCCTTCGCGCATCATTCAGAGTAACTGCCCGTGGGGCTTTGCCGATGTCAATTGCAGTCTGGCGGCGGCAAGCTACACGGTGACTGTGACCGCCGCAGGGACAACTACCGGATGGACCCTTGTACCCGAAACAGCGCTTTCGGAGCCAGCCGGTTACTACACGCAAGGGGTGGTCAAGTGTATTACCGGCGCAAACAATGGCCTCAGTCAATGCGTCAAGCTGCATGGTCCGAACGGCAATCTTGAGCTGATGTACCCGTGGCTGTTCACGCCTGCCCCCGGTGACACATTCACGGTAATAGCCGGTTGCGATAAGTCGGTTACGACCTGCACGCAGAAGTTCAATAACCTAACTCATTTCGGCGGGATGCCCTTCGTTCCTCCTCCGCAGACGGCGATCTAATCATGCTGACACCCGAACAACGCGAAGCAGTAGTAGCAGAACTAGAGACATGGATGGGCACGCCCTATAGAGGATGGTCCTGCGTCAAGGGTGCCGGTGTCGATTGCGGGCAGCTTATCTATGGTGTCTATCGTAACTGCGGACTCATCCCCGTGATCGATGACCTCCCCAAAGACTACCCGATCAACATCGGCCTGCATCGAGCATCCACTGAGTACGTGGATCTCGTGCTCAAGTTCTTCCGCGAGATACCCGAGTCGGAAGTATTGCCGGGCGACATTGTTGTCTGGAAGCTACCGGGAAGTAAGTCCTATTGCCACGGAGGAGTTATTAAGTCCTGGCCCAACTACTTTATTCACGCATACGGCGATAGGGTCAAGGCTGCCTCCGCCGGATCACGGATGCTGTTCAACCGGTCGAATAAACTTTTCTTCACGCTCAGCTCGAAGGATGACAAATAATGTCGCAGATGTTTAGCGGTAACACAACGAACGAGTTGTTCGGCGTCAAGGTGAACTCCTCCGACCTGGGCAAGCCCCTTACGGTCGTGCTCGGCACAGCGAAGACCAATCAACTTCTATTCTGGGTGGATGGCTTCTCGCAGCAGCCCGACGGTAAAAAGGGCGGTGGCAAGGGCGGTGGCAAAAGCGGACAGTACATCTATTACGCCGATGTGGTGGCTGCTCTGTGCGCTGGCCCCATCTCGGGAATCGGTAGCGTGTGGACCGGTCAGACTTGGCTGCAATCAACGCAGTCGTATGAAACCTACGCGATTGCCGGGCCTAATTACACCTACACGCCTACGAATGCATCGACGCTGGCGAATGACTACGGCGTCTCCCCGACCTCAACCTACAGCGGATCGTACAACGACTACTCCGCGCCCGGCTCTACCTCCGTTAGCAATACAACCTCTGTCGCGTACCAGCGGGTGCCCTATGGCACCACGCTCAACGCGGGCATGTACTCGGTCAACCCGGCCAACAACTCGTACAACTTCTCCGCTGCTGACGCGGGAACCACCGTGCAGCTCGCCTACAGCTATAGCCTGGTTACGATCAACAATCAGGAGACGGATCTTGTCCCGGCAAACTGCACGATTCTTGTTGATCCGCAGTTCACCTTCAACACGGATTTAGGCGTAACGTACGCAAACACTGGTACCAACTCCGACGCGGACAATGCCCTGACTCGCGTTCAAACCCCAACAGCAAAGGGAGAATACTCCGTTAGCGCCGGGATGCCTGCGACGTACACGTTTTCTTCTGCCGATGTTGGTGCGGCGGTCACGATTACCTACCAGGTGACCAACCTCAACCAGGTAAGTCAGTTTCAGAATGAGATGCTGGATTTCACGCTCGCGAGTGGTGAGATCGGCCAACAGCCCTACAGCTTCCTGACGGGTAGCTTTCCAGCCGCTGCGCTAGGCTACTCGGGCGCTGCTACGCTGCTATTTGAACCAATGGATTTGGGCGCTGAGGCGGAGGTCCAGCAAAACAGCTTCGAGATCATCACACCTGACATGATGGGCGGGACATACGCTGACGGTCGGCCTATCCTTGACTGTAACCCTGTCCATTGCATCGTCCGCGTACTCACAGACGCTCAGTGGGGGTTGGGCGTGGGAGCCCAACCCTTCCCCGTCTCCGTGATCGACAATGGAACCGGCGGCACATGGGGCGCTCCCGGTACACCCTCTGTCCAGCAGATCGGGCCCACAGCATGGAACTGGTTCGCCGCGAATAACTTCCTGATCTCGCCGGTGATCGACTCCCAGGATTCTGCCGCGTCCGCCATAAGCAAATGGCTTGAAGCGGGCATGTGTGCTGCCTACGTTAGCGAGGGAATGCTTAAGCTCGCGCCCTATGGAGATACAACCACTGCTGCCAACGGCTGTACATGGACAGCTCCGTCCACTTACGTAGTGGCCCTGGATGATACCTGCTTCGTCGCCAAAGAGGGCGCGGACCCTGTATCGATCAAACGCTCGGCGTGGCAGGACGCCTACAACGAGGTGCAGGTCCAATGGGCCAACCGGAACAACCAGTATGCGAAGGAGATTACCGCAGAGTCGGATCAGAGCCTGATTGACCGCTTTGGATCCAGGATCGAAGACCCGCAGGACTGGGGGTTCATTCACACTCTTCCTGCTGCGACCTTTGCAGCCAACCTGCGGCTGAAGCACGGCACATACATCCGCAATCGCTACGAATTTTCTTTGCCCTTCAACTATTCCTATTTGGAGCCGATGGATCTGGTGACCATCACCACGTCCAGCGTTTGGGCACAAGGACTCAACAACACAAACCTTGGCGTGACCAATCTGCCCGTTCGCATCACGAAGATTGAAGACGATCCAACCACGGGAATCAAGATCGAAGCGGAGGATTATCCTTTCGGTGCCGGACAGCCCACGCTGTTCAACAAGGGGCAGTCAGCGGCGGAGATTGTATCCAATGCTTATTCCGACCCAGGAACCTCTGAGGTTGTGCTGTTCGAAGCAGCCGGGCGGCTTGTTGGCTATGGGGGTAACCAAATCTGGATTGGAGCCTGCGGCACCAGCCGCGACTACGGCTCTACCAACGTTTGGGCATCACAAGACGGCGTCAACTATGTTCAGGTAGCGCAACTGGAGCATCCGGCTGTCATCGGATCCCTTGCGGCTGTCTTCCCTGCGGGATCTGACCCCGACACAACGGATAGCCTGGTGGTCGCGCTGGTGGAAAACGCCGGTGCGCTTGCGTCTGGCACCACGCAAGCGGCTGACAACGACACGATGCTCTGCTACGTCGATGGGGAGGTTATCAGCTATTCAGCGGCGGCCATCACCGGCCAGAACACCTACACGCTGAATGGGTATATCCGTCGCGGACAGCTCGGTACTTCGAGCAGCTCCCATGCTGTCGGGTCATTGTTCATGCGCCTGGATGGCAGCATCTTCAAGTACACCTACGACCCGACCTGGCAGGGCAAGACGATTTACTTCAAGTTTCAGGCGGTCAACAACTTTGGGAACAATCCCCAGCCCCTGACGAATCTCACGGCACTATCATTCAACATCAGTTCCACCAATGGCGGAGCTATCGATGCGGCGACTGGCCTCATCGAACAAGGATCGGTGGCCGGTCTACCGGGCACGATCACTGGGATTAACAACAGCATTGCCTTGGCGCAGTCGGAGGCAAACGCTGCACAGTCGCTTCTCAATACGCTGTCGAGCACCAGTGTTCTTACCCCCGGTGAAAAAGCATCGATCATTACTGATTACAACACCTTGATCGGTGCGCAAACAGCCAACGACCTACAGGCCGCTGCTGCAAACGTCTCGCATACTGCTTATGATTCGGCTATTTCAGCGCTGACAACGTATCTCGGTACACTTACATCGCCTGTTGCATGGAACGACACTACCAATTACACAACGATTGACGGAAGCACCTTCTCTTCAACATTTGAAACTGCGTATTCTGCACAGAATGCACTGCTGAACAGTATCTCCAGTGCATTTAGTTCAGCGTCTATCAGCAGCATTCCTGTCAATCTTGTTCCTGACTCCAATCTTCAATTTGGTTGGACGTACTGGAACAACCCCAATGCGGGTTGGTCCATTGAACAGGTTGTCAGTGCAAATCCGAGTCCTTCATCGCAGGTTCCGGGATGTAATGCGTTTGTTATTCCGGCGTCATCAAACTCGGCGGGTTTTAACCATACACAGTCAGCTCAGATCACACTAACAGCAGGACAGCAGTACACGATGAGCGGATTTATCGACGCATATTATGTGACGGCTGGTAGTCCGGTATGGGCTCTTTACGATAAGACTGCAACCACTCTTTATGCAAATATCTATGCGACACCTGGAACAACAGGAAGATTTAATACAACTTTTACCTTCTCCCCATCAGGAATTGCGACCGGAACATCTGTTCAGGTTGTCTTACTGTTTGATACAGCAGACTCTACTTTTACCAATGAAATTCTAGCGTCTGCACCCATGATTCAGCCGGGCAACACAATGACAGCATATATTGCTGGAGTTGCCTCACTCAACTCGCAATCAGGTCTTGAACATGGTGCGATGAGCAGTGCTGTTCAATCAGCAGTTACATCTGCTGGTAATGTCAATAATTTAGGAGGTGTGGCTGCCTCCAGCATCACGCCGATATCCAACCTCATGCCTGCCCAAGCTGGTGCAGATGTTACGGCGCTCAATACTGCCGGTGGCACGGCCACTGTGGACGGTCTAAGTGCCAGCCATGTAGCGAATGCAACGCTGTCAACCGGACTTGTGGGTAAGTGGTGGAGGATGACGTCAACCAACCCCTTTCCAACTGCAGGCGGAGACCTGCCCTATGCTCCTACATACATTACACGCGATGCACAAATCAGCTATAACATAGCGACCTATCCTTATGCAGACGCGGTAGGAAGTCCGTTCTACGGTCAGAGTACGGACTACGTATATGTCCGTTGGACTGGGTACTACATCTGTCCAACGACAGGCACCTACACCTTCGGTGTCAACAGTGACGACGGAGCAAACCTTTACGTCAACGGGGCTGCCGTCTTCCCTCCAAATCTGTCCGCCTCGCAACCCGCTGCCGCAGACCTAACCTACACCCAGTCAGGTACTGTCTCTCTCACAGCAGGTGATACTTACGAGATCATCCTTGAGTATCGCAATGGCACAGGTGGAGCGCTTATTCAGCTACTCACGACCCCGCCCGGTGGAAGTGTTCAATTGCTGAGCGTCGGCGCAGCCTACAGCAGCGCCTCACTCACTCAGTATGCGAGCGGTGTAGCAGTAGAGACATTGCAGCCAGCACAAGCGGGCGCGGACGTGACGTCGCTCAACACCTCGGCCAATAGCAATCAACTCGGCGGCGTCGCGGCGGGAAGTATTACACCGATTGCAGGTTTTGTTGATGGAGGCGCTTCAACTCTATTTACAAAACAAGGTTCTATTGCAGGAGCGCTTGGAGAATCGCTTAGTTACTCCACGGCGACTACAAGTATCGAACTTTCATGGGCCGCTTTTGCTATTTACTTCCCGTCTGGTGCCGTTTTCAATGTAGCTGCTAGCAACTACACCTGGAGCGGCCTTACTGCTGCGACTACTTATTATTTATGCCTCAGCATAAATGTTGTAACAGGAGCCGTTGGGCAGGCGTACTGCTCTACGACTGCTGCGACGACGCAATACGCGGTGCAAAACTCGCAGGCAGATAATTGGGTGGCTATAGCACTCAATTCCTCCATTGCGACACCTTCTTCCGGTGGCGGAGGAGGTACTACAACGACACCTAGTTGCGCCGACATAACAATGTACGTGCGCCCTGACCTGCAAGTAGGTGATTGTTGCATCGGTGACGTACTTGACTGTGTCGATGGGGAGCATCCGATTCAAGCAGATGGCAAGTACCTGCAGCCGTGTGTGCGCATTATCACGGCGGCTGGTCATGAGTTGATTGTGTCTCGCTCCACGCCGTTTACGTTGCCTGACGGCTCTAGCCTCTACGCATATCAGATGGACGGTCAGATGGTGCTGACGGATACAGGACACAACACGCCCAAAGTGTGGATGCAGTGTGCGGCTGAAGATGCAGGAGAACGGATGGTCAATTTTCTGTCTCTCGGCGGTCGCACCTTCGCAGCAGGGAAAGAAGCAAACATGCGCATCTACAGCCACAACTATCTAAAGGCATGACGCCAACGGAGCAAAGAGCCTATCAGCAATGAAAATCTATCTCGTACTATCCCCCGATGACCGAGTCCGCTTCCACGCCTATGCACTAAAGCAGCGTGTGGAGAGTCACTACCACCAGATGACCAACGGCAACTACATGGCCGTCCTACTGGGCAACATTACCCACGAAGAGGAACTAGTAGCACAAGGATTCTCTTCACTGCCTCCACTCGATGAACGCGACGAACTGTTGCCACCTGAGATTGTCGCAATGTTCCCCGAGGATCTTGGCATCACCCCCGCTATGAACACCTACCAGGCCTGCAAACAGTACAGTGAGCAGGCAAAGATGCAAGTATTTCACCCCCGTCGCTAAAGGATATATCTCATGACTGCAGCACAACTACAATCAGCTATCGCATCGCTTTTCCCTACAGCGAAAAGCGGTATCGACTATACCTTCACACTCGATTCGGCGGGGAATGCAACCATCACGCTCTGGAACAATGCCCTAGGCGTTCAACCGACGATGACCGAACTTACAGCCGCCGTCACAGCAGCTCAATTGGCATCTGCACAACAGGCACAGATTGCAATCATTACGGCAGCGAGTGTGACTGCCCAGACAACTGGGTTCACGTCCTCCGCTCTTGGCAGCGCCTACACGTATCCGTCCAGTCCAACAGACCAGGGCAACCTGACCGCCGTCGTTACCTCCAGCCTCTACCCCAATGCTCCGACGACGGCGTCCTACTCGTTCTGGTGCACCTCCGCCGCCGGGGTGAGTGGGTTTGTTGCGCACACCGCCGGTGAGATTCAGCAGGTGGGGTCTGATGCGCTGAAGACGATCATGGCGATCAAACAGCAGGCGGTTACGTTGGCCGATACAATCACAGCCTGCACCACGGTAGCCGCAGTGCAGGCCATTGTCTGGCCATAGTAACCGCGCGGTGGGAAAGCCGATCACCGGGGCCGAAGGTCTTGCCCCGGTGATCGAGAGACGCAAGGCAGAGCTGGATATGTTCGCGGAGGTGGAAGTTGGCTGAAGACGGAAAAGTGGACTTGATCCTGGAGGAGCTGCGGGGACTTCGCGCTGAGTTCAACGCGTTTTCGCTGGATACGGGAGAGCGGGTGGCATCCTTGGAAATCCAGGTCAAGCACGGTATCTCGGGCAATGGGCAGCCCTCACGGCTGCAGGTGGTCGAGGACCGCGTGGAGTCGCTGAGCGTCTGGCGCTGGCGCATCGTGGGGATATGCGGTGGTGCCAGTGGGGTGATTATGCTGCTGGGGTGGCTGCTGAGGCAGTGACGGTGAAGAATGGGATCGGGCTATGCGTGCAGGTAACAACATAATCACCTCATCGCTCCACCGTTGAGTATTGCCCCTTTATGGATAATGTGAATTGCTCACCGCAATCGATAATCGACCCTTCCAATGTTGCGCTGGCGGTAATGGCGGAAGCTTTGGCCGCATGCATGGCCCCCCTCCTACGGAAAGAGATAGCAAAACTAAATCGTTCAGTGGTGCAGCCTATGCTCCTCGACGTCAAACAGGCTGCCGTGTACCTGGGCCGCACGGAGCAGTCCATTCAACATTTGATATTCGCGCGAGAACTCCCCGTTGTGCGTGTGGGCCGCCGCGTCCACCTGCACCGCACGGACCTCGACGACTGGATCGAAAAGAACAAGTTTTGACACTCACTAGCACATCCACTACATTTGGTGCATGGCAAAGTCAAGTTATGGCAGCGGTTCAGTTTTTCTGCGGGGCAAGATCTGGTGGGTACAGGTCTGGGTCGATAACAAACAGATAGCACAATCAAGCAAGTCGGCGAAGAAATCTGATGCGCTCCGATTGCGGGATAAGCTCCTGGGCAAGAAGGCCCGCCGCGAGATCACGGGGGGGCCTGCGGAGCAGATTCGAATCTCCGAGCTATTCGACGATGTCCTGAAGAGTGATATCAAGGAATCCACCCGGTATATCTGGAGACTCGTCATCGAGAAGAATTTGCGGCCTTTCTTCGGGCGGGTTCGAGCGATCAGGCTTTCTACTGATCTCATGGACAAGTATCGCGAGAAACGGAGAGCTGACGGAGTCGTAGACGCTACAGTGAATCGGGAGTTATCCATCATGCGTACCGCCTTTCACAACGCCCGGAAGCGCACTCCCCCCAAGGTGCATACGGTTCCTTACTTTCTGATTACAAAAGAGACGACCGTAAAACAGGGTTTTCTTCCGGATGAGATATACAGCAGCTTGCTGGATGCGCTGGAGCATGATCTCAAACGGGTGTTTGTCACGGGCTACCTTACGGGCATCCGCAAGGGGGAACTGCTGGCGATTCAATGGCCCCAGGTTGACTTTGAAAGTGGATTGATCGGACTTGAGCCGGATGAGACGAAGATCGGTGAGGGGCGCTCACTTCCGATCCTCCGGGGCGACATGTACGATCTCCTTCTTGCTGCAAAGAAGGAGCGCGATCAAAAGTGGCCCAGCTCACCCTGGGTCTTCAATCGCCAAGGAAAGCCGATTAGGGATTTCCGGGGAGGGTGGGAAAGGGCATGCATCGCAGCCGGAGTCCCCGATCTGAACTTCCATGATCTGCGGCGAACTGCCGTGCGCAATATGCGTCGCGCTGGTGTACCCCAAGTGATCCGCATGAAGATCAGCGGGCACAAGACTGATTCGATGGAACGTCGCTATAACATCGTCGATGGCGACGATCTGGACGTAGCGCGGGAGTTCATGGAGCGGCGCATGACTGCCATTCAAACCCCCGAAAAACTGTAGTGGTTTTTGTAGTGGTTGTGTAGTGGTTTTATGAAAAACAGCGATACAGAGCGATACAGGCTAACCAATGAAATCAACAACATAAGACCCTACGATACCCCATGAAACCCTCTGTTTTGGCTTGAGGTGCTAGCGCCGCAAGGCATAGGGGTTCAAGTCCCCTCCTCCGCACCAATCCTAAGAATTCACAAGACACGAGAAGGCCAGCCCTGACAGGCTGGCCTTTTTTTTGTCACTGTAGTGGTTTTGAACGATCCATTTGTGCGGGTTTGTGCAACCTACTCGGCAGTATGCGCATAAAAATCCAGCGCCCCGATGGAATGCCCGGCCTTTTCTGTACCAGTTGGGAACGATAAAACTGGTAATGAGAGGAGTGTTCGATGGCACGAGGGAAGAAGCATACGGCTGAGCAGATTGTGAACCTGGTGCGGCAGGTTGAGGTTGGCGTGGCGAACGGCAAGACGTTGCCGCAGGCGTGTAAAGAAGGGGAGATTGTGGAACAAACGAACTACCGTTGGCGTCGGTAGTTCGGTGGATTGAAGGTGGACCAGGCCCGACGGCTGAAGGAGTTGGAGGTTGAGAAGGCGAAGCTGAAGCGTCTGGTGGCGAACCTGAGCCTTGAGAAGCTGGTGTTGAAGGACATCGCGGAGGGAAACTTCTAAGCGCTGAACGGCGTCGTTGTGCGGTGAGCCATGCGCGTCAAGCACATGGTCTGAGCGAGCGGCGTGCGTGCCTGGTGGTGAAACAGCCACGCGGTACGCAACGCTACCGGCCGACACAGCGGGACGATGAAGATGAACTCACCCGGGCGATCGTGACTCTTGTCATCGTCAACTGAAAAATCCCCAGTTCTCGGCGTTTGAATATTCCCCAGTTAGAGGCGGGTTGAGGTGATGCGGGAGGATGCGGCGGAGGGCGAAGCCCGGAGCCGCATTCTCCCGCGCGGACGAACCTGGGGCTACGCTCCTTCTTTCCCAGGCAGCTTTGCGGCGACGACACCGGCCTTCTTCTTGTCTTTGAGTCGGTAGCTTTCGCCCTTGATGTTGATGGTGGTGGAGTGGTGCAGCAGCCGGTCGAGGATGGCCGAGGCGATCACGTTGTCGGCGAAGATCGCGCCCCAGTCGCCGTAGCTCTTGTTGGAGGTCAAGATGATGGAGCCCTTCTCGTAGCGTTCCGAGACCAGTTGGAACAGGCAGGTGGCGGCGAAGGAGTCCAGCGTGAGGTAGCCCATCTCGTCGAGGATGAGCAGCTTGGGCTTGACCAGCAGACTCATCCGCTCCTTCAGCTTGTTCTCGTCGCGGGCGCGTTGGAACTGGGCGACGAGGTCCTGGATGGTGACGAAGTAGACCGACGAACCGGCGACGATAGCCTCGGTGCCGAGCGCGATCGCGAGATGCGTCTTGCCGACCCCGGGCGGACCAAGCAGCAGCACGTTCTCCTTGCGTTCGAGGAAGGCGAGCGAGGCCAGTTCGCGCAGCTTGCGTTCGTCGACCGAGGGCTGGAAGGCGAAGTCGAACTGGTCCAGCCCCTTGTTGTAGGGGAAGTGCGCCCACTGCGTCTTCAGCCGGACGTTGCGTGTGTGTTTGGCCTGGCTCTCGGCTTCGAGCGTCTGTTCGAGGAAGTCGAGATAGGGCAGATTCTTCGCCGAGGCTTCTTCGGCGATGGCCTCATAGCAGTTGGGCAGATGCGACAGGCGCAGCCGCAGCATATGGCTGAGCAGGCGTTCAGACTGAAGCGACATGGGTGGCCTCCTCCCACCCCAGCGACGAAGACCTGTCGCCGGGGACCCCGGTCTCGCAGAACGCGTTGTAGATCGCAAGCGGACGGAACTCGACCTCGGGGACCGGGTAGTGAAGGCCGACGCCCGGGCCCGGCACCAGTTCGGCGATAGCCTGCAGCGGCGGCTTGACCTCCGCTGTTCTGCTCCGTCGCGGAAGCTCGCCATAGTGCGATGGCTGGACCACCATCGCGCCCTTGCCTGTGGCCGTCTTATGTTCCGCGATCAGATCGTTCTGAGCGAAGACGCGGATGCTGTCTGAGTCGAGCGGCTCGCGCACCAGCACACTCTTGCCTGCGTGAAGATGCGGCACCGAGTAGCGGTTGCCGCGATAGCTGAACAGGCAGTCCCTGGCCACCTGGCGATGACTCACGTAGCTGGTGTCGTAAGCCGGCTGCCCGTTCAACGGCGTCAGCCCCTCATGCGGAAACCGCAACTGCGGGATCTCGCGCGTGGTCGCGTGGACCCGGCGGTTGACCTCGTTGCACCAGACCACAGCCTGACGGTTCAACTCCGCAAGCGAGTCGAACTGGATCCCTGGCCAGAAGTTGCCCTTGATAAACCGGATCGTCGACTCGATCTTGCCCTTGGTCTCAGGCCGGTACGGACGGCACACCCGCGGAACGAAGCCGTAGTAGCTGGCGAAGTCCAGCATCTTCGCATGGAAGCAGGGCTGGCCGTCGACCCGGTCCACGACCACCGTCTTCATGTTGTCGGTCAGCACCGTCCGCGTCACGCCGCCGAAGAACTCAAAGGCATGCACCATCGAGTTCAACAGCGTCTCCGCATCCTGCCGCTGGGTGAACTCCACATACCGCATCCGCGACCAGCACAATGTCAGCGCGAACCCATACAGACGCCTGCCGCCCCAGTTGCCAAAGTGACCCCAGTCCATCTGCGCCTGCTCGCCCGGTGCCGTCTCGAAGCGCACGAACGCCCGCTCCTGGCCCTCGCTCCGCCACGGCCGCACTACCTTCTTCACCTGCGTCTCGCATCCGCCATAGCCGCGCTTCCGGATCTCCACAAACAGCTTCGCCGCGTTATGAACACCCACCTCCCACCGCTCCCGCAGATACGCACGGTAGGGATCCACCTGCCAGCTCTTCGGCTTGCGTTCATACTCGCGGGGAGCCTGCTTCAGGTACTTCCGAACCGTCTTCCGGTCCATCTTCAGCTCGCGAGCAATCTCGCTGACGCTGACTCCGTCGTGATGCAGCTTCTGTATCTCCATAAAGCCCTCCAGTCGCAGCATCCCAACCCTCCTCGGGTCAGAATGCAGCCGCTCGGCCTCAACTGGGGATTTTTCAAACGCCGAATCTGAGGATTTTTAGAGTACCGATAACACTTAGCGCACGGTATGGTCACTGTTCGTGATTGCGAAGCAGACGGATAAAGGGTGGGTGTTGCACGGCGGGAAAGGCCCGCTGAGGTGGGTGGCGGAGGACCGAAGGGCCGCAGACAGGGAGGATACTCCTACATTCAGGTAATCTCGATATACGTTGTTTTAGATTTCTCTCGGATGGGTATATGGAGAGTAGTGTTCCCAATCAGTTTCCCGAGCTTTGGAGGGACATACGGAGACGGTTTCGGCGTCCAGTAGGCTCCCCGAGCTTTTGGATGTTCCTAATTGTTGGAGTCATAGGTTTTGGCGGAATAGCGATTTGGATCGAAGTCCTTAAGTTCAGGTTTCACCTTCTGGGGACTACGAACGCCGACGGTCTGCGAACGGCGATCAACACCTACTTCCCGGCCATCGGCTGCGGTGCCGGGTTGCAAATCGTGACCTGGGAAAAGGACAAACCCAACCTTCGTGCTTGCGGTATGGCCGTGTGGTCATTCATGAGCGGGGCGTGCGTCGTACTGCTCCTTCTCCAAGCGAACCATCCATACTGGAGCGGAACGATTGGCACCGTCTGCTCTGTATTCGCGCTCGCGATGTGGTGGTTGGCGAACGGAGATGAGGACGCCTTTCAAGAAACCCCTCCCTCGAACGCACCGACCGGAGGTAGTATCGATCAACCTCTTGCCGCCGGCGTAAAGAGAACCTGGGCCACATAGGAGCGAAGG